>Ga0100377_1000009_pt1 | contig 137022 bp, 128 predicted proteins | sample CryGeymeta201501_FD_83664 | JGI IMG/M metagenome (GOLD analysis project Ga0100377, IMG submission 83664) | Groundwater microbial communities from Crystal Geyser aquifers in Utah, USA - Crystal Geyser metaG 2015-01 | ecosystem: Environmental > Aquatic > Deep subsurface > Groundwater | place... | reverse complement strand
GTGGGTAAAGCCATCGGTCTTGAAGCGTTGCACCCGCCCGCCCTCATGGTCCACGCAGATCAGCAAATCGGCGCGCAGCTTTTTGATGCTGCGGCACAGCGCCGTGAGTTGGGCGCGATCAGAAAAATTGCGCGCAAACAGAATCAGGCCGCCCACCAGCGGGTGTTTCAGACGCGCCTTGTCGGACTTGGTGAGCACCTGGCCTGCGATGTCAATGATCAAGGGGGCATGAAAAGTCATTTTTTACTCTTTCATCAATAGCTATACGCCCTTTTATCGTAAGGGCTAGAGGCCATTTTTATGGATAACCTCGACGACACAAAAGCTGGCTGCGTAATCGCTCTCGTCGGTCAGGCTGAGGTGCGCCAGTAGCGATCTGGACTCAAACCAGGTTTTAAGTTCGCCATGCAGCACCACGGTGGGCTGACCGGTGGGCAGGCGGCCCACCTCACAGGCGAGCCAGCTCATGGGCAGGCGCATGCCCAGACCGATGGCTTTGCTGAACGCTTCTTTGGCAGAAAAGCGCGTGGCCAGATAGCGCACACCGCGCTCTGGCCAGGCTTTGCTGCGCGCGCGCCAGGTGGCCAACTCAGCCTCATTCAGGATTTTTTGGGCAAAGCGCTCGCCGTGGCGCGCCAGGCTGGCCTGGATGCGACGCACGTCGCAGATGTCGGTGCCAACGCCGTAGATCATGGTGATCGCCGCCAGGCTGCTGCTTAACCGACATACGGCAGATGACCGCCCAGCTCGATGCAGCGCAAATAGGCCTTCACCGTGGCTTCATAGCCCAGCTCCAGCGCGTCGGCAATGAGCGCGTGGCCGATGGACACCTCACTGACTGCGGGCACCTGCGCGATGAAAGCGGTCAGGTTGTCCAGGTTCAGATCGTGCCCGGCATTGACTTCCAGCCCCACGTCCAGCGCAGCCTGGGCGGCGGCGGCAAAGCGCGCTAGCTGGTGCGCCTGTGTAGGCGTGCCCCAGGCAGCGGCGTAGGGTTCAGTGTACAGCTCGACCCGGTCTGCGCCCACCGCTTTGGCCGCCGCCATGGGGGCAGTTTCGGCGTCCATGAACAGACTCACGCGCAAGCCCCAGGCGTGGGCCTGGTCGATCAACGGCTTTAGGCGCTCGGCATCGGCAGGAAAGCTCCAGCCGTGGTCGCTGGTGAATTGGCCCTGATCGTCGGGCACAAAGGTCATCTGGTGCACCGGCAATTGGGCGACCACCAGCTGGCCCACCACGTCCAGCAGGTTGTGCAGCGGGTTGCCCTCGATGTTGAATTCACGCTCTGGCCAGGCCTGCAACAGTGTGGCCAACTCGGTCACGTCGCTGCTGCGGATGTGGCGCTCGTCGGGCCGCGGGTGGACCGTGATGCCGTGCGCGCCCGCTTGCAGGCACAGCGTGGCCGCGCGCGTCAGGCTGGGAATGCCCAGATGGCGCGTGTTACGGATCGTGGCCACCTTGTTGAGGTTGACCGACAAGGCGGTGGGTTGCATCAGTTTCACGATCAGACTCCGGTAAGACAGGTTCTGCGTTCAGGGCACCGTTGCGGTTTCAAAGACACTGCAAATCGATCATGATTTGCCGGGTGCGCAGCGCGCTCACGCCGCAATGGTAATGGAGCAGCGTGCGTAATTGGGGTTTGAGTTCGACGGCAACACTGGCGCAGGCGCGCAGTACGTCGGTGAACGCTTCCTGCACGCCCAAAACTTGCTGCAAGGCCATCCACTGCGCGCCGTTCAGACTGGCGCGATCGGTCTCACCCGCCTGGCGCAAGCCGCCTTCGGGCACCAGGCTGTAGCGCTCGTCGGGTTGCAGCGCCAGCAACGTCAGGGTTTGCGCGTCCAGTGTGGGCAGCAGGCCAATCTCTCGCAACAGCAGCAATTCAAAAGCACGCAAAGCCGACTCCAGCACCTCGCCATGTTCGCTGGCAATCACCTCCACCACATTGGCATAAACGTCAAACAGGCGCGGGTGTGGGTCTTCGCGCGCCAGCAGGTTCAGCAGCAGTTCGTTGAGGTAGTAGCCCGACATGAGCGCGTCGCCACAGGGCATGACGTGGCCGCCCTGCCATTCGGCGGCTTTAAGCGTCTTGATGTCGCCGTCACCACCAAAGGCCAGATGCAGCGGCTGCAGCGGCAGCAGAATGGGCCGAAAGCTGGAGCTGGGCCGCTTGACCCCCTTGGCCACCAGCGCCATGCGGCCGTGGTGGCGGGTAAAGACTTCCAGAATCAGGCTCGACTCGCTCCAGTCATAGCGGTGCAGCACATAGGCGGGTTCGGCGTTAACGCGGTGCGTGGCCATGGCAGGGGCACGCGGCGGCGCTACTTGTAAAACGCCTGCACCGTGCCCTTGAGTTTGATCAGCAGCGGCTGGCCTTTGCGGTCACGCGTCTTGCCTGCGGGTACCTTGACCCAGCCTTCGCTGATGCAGTATTCCTCCACGTTGGTGAGTTCCTTTCCGCCCAGCAGGATGCCGATGTCGCGCGTAAAAACCTCAGCCACGTGGTAGCGGCTGCGCGGGTCGGTGCTCAGGCGGTCAGGCAGCGCCGTCGGTTCGATAGCGGGAACAGCCGCAGTCTCTGAAGTGTCAGCTGCGGTGTCAGTGGCAGGAATTTTGTTCATGGTTCAAAACAACGGTTCAAAAATGGGATACGAAGCCAGTCACGCTCAGTCAAACGCAAGCCAGCCAGCCTATTCATAGCCAAACGATCGCACACGCGCTTCGTCATCGGCCCAGCCAGAGCGCACCTTCACCCACAGCTCAATGAACACCTTGGCGTCAAATAATTTTTCAAGCTCGACACGGGTTTCGGTGCCGATGCGCTTGATGCGGTCGCCCTTGTCGCCGATCACCATCGCCTTGTGGCCATCGCGCTCAACGACGATGGTGGCAGCGATGCGCAGCAGGCGCTTTTGGCCTTTCTTTTGCGGCGGCTCTTCGTCAAACTTGTCGATCACCACGGTGGAGGTGTAAGGCAATTCGTCGCCGGTGAGTCGAAACAGCTTCTCGCGCACCATCTCGCTGGCCATGAAGCGTTCGCTGCGGTCGGTCAGCTCGTCAGCGGCGTACCACCAGGCTTGTTCGGGCAGGTATGTGGCGCAAATGGCCAGCAGGCGATCGATGTCTTTGGGGCTCTTGGCCGACATCGGCACGAACTCGGCAAACGCATGCTTGCCCTGCATCTGCTGCAACCATGGCGCGATGTCGCCGCGACGATGCACGTTGTCGAGCTTGTTGGCGACAAGCAGCGTGGGAATATCCTTGCCCAGCAGCGCCAGCACGCGCGCATCCGCCGTGGTAAAGCTGCCCGCCTCTACGACAAACAGAATCAAGTCCACATCTGCTACCGCACCCTGCACGGTCTTGTTGAGCGACTTGTTGAGCGCGTTGCCGTGAATGGTCTGGAAACCTGGCGTATCGACAAACACAAACTGCGCTGTCTCTTGCGTGCGCACGCCGGTAATGCGGTGGCGTGTGGTCTGCGCCTTGCGCGAGGTGATGCTGATCTTTTGCCCCACCAGCGCGTTGAGCAAGGTGGACTTGCCCACGTTGGGCTTGCCCACAATGGCGATCAGGCCGCAGCGTTGCCCTGGCACAGGCGCCTGCGCGGTACCTGCCGGGCGCAAGGTGTGATGCAGGTCGGCCAGTAACGTCTCAACGTCTTTTTGGTCTTCAACGCCTGATTTCTGGGCGTCGACAGCTATTTTTTTTGGGGTATTCATGCGTTCTGCCGTAACTTAAGAATCTGCAACATGGCGGTGGCGGCAGACTGCTCGGCGGCGCGGCGCGAGCCGCCAATGCCGCGCTCGGACAGCGCGTATTCAGTCACTTCGCACTCCACGTCGAACGTTTGCCGATGCGCCGCACCCTGGGTACCGACCACGGTGTACAGGGGCAACTTGAGCCGACGCGCTTGTAGCCATTCTTGCAGCTCGGTCTTGGGGTCCTTGCCGATGGCCTGCATGGCCGGGTTGATTTGAACGCTTTGGTAGAGCCGGTTCACCAAGGCCTGCGCGGCCGCAAAGCCGCCGTCCAGATAGACCGCGCCGATCACGGCCTCGAGCGCATCGGCCAGAATGGATGGGCGTTTTTGCCCACCCGAGCGCATTTCACCCTCACCCAGCCGGATCACGTCCGGCAGACCCAAGGTAACGGCCAGCGGATGCAGCGCTTCCTGGCGCACCAGGCTGGCGCGTACGCGCGACAGGTCGCCTTCAGGCAAATTGCTTAACCGCTGGTAGAGCAGATGCGCCACGCACACCCCCAGCACAGAGTCGCCCAAAAACTCCAGACGCTCGTTGTGGTCGGCCGAAAAACTGCGGTGCGTCAGCGCCAGCGTGAGCAGCCCGACATCAGCAAACAGGTAATGCAGGCGTTGCTGCAAGGCGGCCAAAGAGGCGTTCAACCACGCGCCCCTGCCGTGTGCTCAGCGCGAACTGCCGGCATATTTAAGCGTGAGGTAGGCCGGACCGACCAAGTGAATCTCGCGCTGGTATTCAAAATTGACAATCACTTTGTCGTTTTCTTTGGTGACTTCTATGTCTTTGCCAGCAATGGACTTGATGTCGTCAACGGATGCTGCCTTGTCAAAAATCATACGCACCTCGGCCACCGTGCTACCCTCAGACGCCTTGCGCGCTGCCTTCGCGACCGCCTGGAATTCCATGGCGGTAGGTAAAACTTGCGCTGCTACCAGCCCCACCACAGCCAGCACAATGCCCACAAACAAAAAACCGAACATTGAAAACCCCCGTTGCCTGGATTGGGTCGCGTGTGCCATGAACTTCTCCTGATCAGTTGAAAGAGCCAATGCGCTTGAGGTTACCAAAATTCATCCAGACAAAAAAGGCCTTGCCCACAATGTTACGGTCTGGCACAAAACCCCAGTAGCGCGAGTCCAACGAATTGTCGCGGTTGTCACCCATCATGAAGTAGTGTCCCGGGGGTACTTTGCAGACGACACCTTCCACACTGTAACGACACTGGTCCTTGAAAGCAAAGTCGTCAGCACCCGGAATGAACGCGGGGCGTGCGTCATCGTTGAGTATGTTGTGCTTGACCGTACCCATGTCTTCTTCATAGTGCTTGAAGTAACGCATCGAGTCTTCATCTAGAAACTCGGTCAGCTCACGCGTGGCCAGTGGCTTGCCGTTGAGGGTCAGGCGCTTGTTCAGGTAGGCCACTTCGTCGCCCGGAACACCCACCACGCGCTTGATGTAGTCCAGACTGGGGCGGGGCGGGTAGCGAAACACCATCACGTCGCCACGCTGCGGCGGCGTGCCCTCGGTGATTTTGCTGTTGAGCACCGGCAGGCGCAGCCCGTAGTGAAACTTGTTGACCAGAATCAGGTCACCGATCATCAGCGTCGGAATCATCGAACCCGATGGAATCTTGAACGGTTCAAACAGAAAGGATCGCAACACAAACACCACGATGATCACAGGGAACAGACCCGCAGTCCAGTCCAGCCACCACGGTTGCGCCAGCAGCTTATTCTTGGCCTCGGACAGGTTCACGTCCACCTGTGCAATACCGAGCTTACCCAGCTCCTGGTTGCGTTGCAGGGTTTGCGCCTCGAGTGCGGCCGCGGCTTGCTGACGCTGCGGCAAAAAATAAAAACGTTCAGCCAGCCAGTACAGCCCCGTCACCACAGAAGCCAGAAAAAGCAACAGGGCAAAGTTGCCTTCAACCAGGCCAAAGTACCAGGCTCCGATGTAGGCCACAAAAGCGCCCAGTACGAAAGACGTTAACACCTGCATCACGCGTCCACCTTCAAAATGGCAAGAAAAGCCTCTTGCGGAACCTCTACCGAACCGATCTGTTTCATGCGCTTTTTGCCCTCTTTCTGCTTTTCGAGCAGCTTGCGCTTGCGCGTGATGTCGCCACCATAGCACTTGGCGATGACGTTTTTACGCAGCGCCTTGATCGTCTCGCGTGCAATGATGTTCGCGCCAATGGCAGCCTGGATCGCCACGTCGTACATCTGGCGCGAAATCACCTCGCGCATTTTGGCCACCACCTGGCGGCCACGAAACTGCGACTGTGCCCGGTGCACGATGATTGACAGCGCGTCCACCTTGTCGCCGTTGAGCAAAATATCGACCTTGACAACATCAGCTGGGCGATATTCCTTGAACTCGTATTCCATCGACGCATAGCCGCGTGAGACGCTTTTGAGCTTATCAAAAAAATCCATCACAATTTCACCCAGCGGCATGTCGTAGGTCAGCACCACCTGGCGCCCTTTGTAGGCCATGTTGATTTGCACACCGCGCTTCTGGTTGCACAGCGTCATGACCGGACCAACGTACTCTTGCGGCATGTACAGATGCACGGTCACAATAGGTTCACGAATCTCGTCAAGCTTGCCCTGGTCGGGCATTTTGGACGGGTTTTCGACCATTTTGACGACGCCGTCGGCTTGCACCACTTGGTAGACCACGCTGGGCGCGGTGGTGATCAGGTCCTGGTCAAACTCACGCTCCAGCCGCTCCTGCACAATTTCCATGTGCAACAAGCCCAGAAAACCACAGCGAAAGCCAAAGCCCAGTGCTTGCGAGACTTCGGGTTCATAACGCAGCGACGAGTCGTTGAGTTTGAGTTTTTCCAGGCTGTCGCGCAACCCTTCGTATTGGTTAGCCTCGGTTGGGTACAGGCCGGCAAACACCTGCGGCTGGATTTCCTTGAAACCAGGCAATGCCTGTTTGGCTGTAGCCGCTGCACCACCGGTGCCCAGCACTATTTTGGTAATGGTATCGCCCACTTTGGCCGCTTGTAACTCACGGATGCCAGCAATGACATACCCCACCTCACCAGCCTCCAGCGCGGGCCGTGGCTCGTTGCTGGGCGTGAAGACCCCCAAACTGTCGGCGTTGTAACTGGCCTCGGTGGCCATCATCTTGATGCGTTCGCCCTTGGCCAGGCGGCCGTCAACCACCCGTACCAGCATCACCACACCCACATACGCGTCAAACCAGCTGTCGATGATCATGGCGCGCAAGGGGCCGGTCGGGTTGCCTTTGGGTGCCGGAATGCGCGCCACCACGGCTTCTAGTATGTCGTCAATGCCCATGCCTGATTTGGCTGAGCAAGCAATCGCCTCAGAAGCATCCAGGCCAATCACGTCTTCAATTTCAGAGCGCGCGTTGTCCGGGTCGGCGTTGGGCAAATCCATCTTGTTGAGCACCGGCACCACCTCAACGCCCAAATCGAGCGCGGTGTAGCAGTTGGCGACGGTTTGCGCTTCGACCCCCTGACTGGCATCGACCACCAGTAACGCGCCCTCGCAGGCCGACAGCGAGCGACTCACTTCGTAGGAAAAATCAACATGTCCGGGGGTGTCGATCAGGTTCAGGTTATAGACCTTGCCGTCCTTGGCCTTGTAGTGCAGCGCGGCGGTCTGCGCCTTGATGGTGATGCCACGCTCTTTTTCGATGTCCATCGAATCAAGCACCTGCGCCTGCATCTCGCGCTCTTGCAGACCACCGCAGCGCTGGATCAGCCGGTCGGCCAGCGTGGACTTGCCATGGTCGATGTGCGCGATGATCGAAAAGTTGCGGATGTGGTTCATGAAAACGACAGAAAAAGGGCGCGATCCCGACGGGCGCGCCCTAAGCGGTGCCGCTTGGCACCGATGATTGGATAGCGGCGATTGTAATTGGGCCGCAGCGGATGCCAGTGCAGTGTTTAGGGGTCAAGCAGCAATAACTTGAACAGTGCGACCCCTTAGCGGCGCACCACCACCAGTTGCGCAAGATTGCCACGGCGCACCAAAAGCAGCACGGGTTTGGCCTTGTCCAGACCATTCAACGCGGATTCAAAGGATTTCAGATCGGTCACCAGCGTGTTGCCCACCTGCAAAATCACATCCCCTTCGCGCACACCGGCACGCGCTGCAGCGTCGGCCACCGCCTCGACCACCACACCACCCTTGATCTTGAGCTCGGATTTTTGTTCTGGCGTGGCCTCGGTGACCATCAGGCCCAGGCTTTGTCCGGCGTTGGAACCCTTGGGCTTGGCCGGTTTGGCATCGGCCTTGGCCACCTGCTTATCAGCCTCAACTTCAGCAATGGTGATGCTCAAGTCCTTGGTACCGCCACGGCGAAAAACGGTGAGCGTGGCGCGGCTGCCGGGCTTGGTGCCCCCCACCAGGCGCGGCAGGTCGGACGCCTTTTCGACGGCCTTGCCGTTGAATTTGAGGATGATGTCACCGGCCTCCACACCTGCCTTGTCCGCCGGTGCACCAGGTTCGACGGCTCGCACCAGTGCCCCCTGTGCGCGCCCCAGACCGATCGACTCGGCGACCTCTTTGGACACCTGGTCGATCTGTACCCCGATGCGCCCACGCGTGACACGCCCACTGGTACGCAACTGTTCGCTCACGCGCACCGCTTCGTCCATCGGGATCGAAAACGAGATACCCATGGAGCCGCCCGAGCGCGAGTAAATCTGGCTGTTGATACCGACCACCTCGCCGCGCATGTTGATCAACGGACCACCTGAGTTGCCCGGGTTGATGGCCACATCGGTCTGGATGAACGGCAGATAGTCGCCTGTGTCACGCTGCTTGGCGCTGACAATGCCCGCTGTGACGGTGTTCTCAAAGCCAAAGGGTGAGCCGATAGCCACCACCCATTCACCCACGCGCAAGCGGCTCACATCACCCACCTTGACCGCCGGCAGACCGCTGGCCTCGATCTTGACCACCGCCACGTCGCTGCGCTTGTCGGCACCGATGATCTTGGCCTTGAACTCGCGCTTGTCGGTCAGGGTCACGATCACTTCGTCGGCACCGTCCACCACATGCGCGTTAGTCATGATCACGCCATCAGCACTCAGGATGAAGCCGGATCCGACACCGCGCGGCTGTTCTTCGTCGGGAACCTGCGGATGGCTACGCGGTGTCTGGCGCGGCACATTAGGTATCGGCAGGCCAAAACGGCGGAAAAACTCCAGCATATCCGGGTCGATCTGCCCGATCGGCCCCTGGCGTGCCGCCACTTTTTCAAGCGTGCGGATATTCACCACCGACGGGCTGACCTGTTCCACCAAATCGGCGAAATCTGGTAACTGACGTGCCTGCGCCACGGCTTGCGTGGGCACCATCAGGGCAACCGTTGTCGTGGTCAGGATCAGACCACTGAAAACACATGCCGATAACCTTTCCCAACTTGCTCGCATCATCATCCACCTTTCGTATCAACATCGCCCCAAAATGGGGGCTTACTTTTTTCTCTCAAGAGCCTGCAACAAAGCCGTGAGCGTGCTGCCAGGCGCTTCACCTACTGCGGTCAACCACCAGTCTTGCAAACGGCGCACGCGCAGATATGTGGCTCCCATCGACAGGTTGTCATGCGCATCCACACGCACATGGCGACTGGCATCAAACGGCTCCACAAAAACCGACACTGAGGCCAGCCCATCCGAAAAAATGCACTGCAACGAGCTATCCACGCCAGCGTCAGCCGCGTCAACACCGCGATAACACCGCACCGGCATGAAACCGGGCACGCCCGCGCCCAACGCCCAGCCTTCCTGTGCCACCGTGGTCTTGCGCGCGCTGGGGCTGTGCACCTGATAACCCTGGGTGTTTTCCATCAACACCTTCAACTGATGGAACGCCAGCGGCGTGTTGAACTGCAGCTCGGAAAATGCTGCCTGTTCGAGTACCTGGGCATTTGCACCGAGCGTCTGAAGCTTGACCACCAAACCACTTTGTCGTTCGGTCCAGACCCGATATCCAAAACGCAAAGCATCAATGGGCTCCAGCTGCACCACCTCTGATTCAATCCCGGCGACCCGCTCGTGTCCGATTCGCTTCAGACGATAGAAACGCCCGATGTTGGCATCGGGGCGCTGCAGCAGATTCGGGAACAGTCCCAACGATTCCCGCGTTTCCCGCACCACGGTGCGGCTGTCGGGCCAGAAAGTCACCACGCTGTCGTCCCGCCGAAAGGTGGAGCGGCGCACGCCTGTGAGCGCATCAACACGTTCAATCTGCTGCGACCCGTTGCAAACGTGCCAGATGCGTGACGTGGACATGGTGTTGCCAGCGCTGACCACAAAAGTACCTACATAAGCGCGCTGGCGCGGGGCATCGTGCAGACGCATTAACCAATTTGCCACGTCTGGCTCAGCGGCCAACGCCACCGACGGTTGCACCGCCAGCGCGCAGGTGCCGATGAGCCACCATGAGACCCAAGAAAGAATACGCTTCAACGTGCGCCCTCATCAAAAGTGGCGTTACGCAAAAAACCCGCTGGCATTTGCAGCGCTGTAACACCACCGTGTTGACGATGCGCCGCCAGCAAAGCATCCAACCGAGGGTCGCGCAACATCACGGCAGCGTCTTGCTGCGATGCAACAAGGGTGGACGAGGCCACGGGTTGGGCCGGTGTGGACCTTTGCGCCAATATCGCTCCCCCCAATTGCGCACCTCCGCCCAGACTGTTCCAGCCCTGCCACAGTCCAAAAGCCACCGCTACGACGGAGGTCAGCCCTGCAACGCGTAGCCACCACCCATCGTTGGCCACCCGCACCGGCGTGACGGCTTGAACTGCGGGCAAAGCTACAGGCGCATCAGCCAGCGCTGCCGCAGCATCTGCATCCGCCAGTCGGGCGCGCAAGCAATCCATAAAGGCCGGGTCGTGCCAACGCAGATCGGCCGATCTGGAACGCAGCGCAGCGCCGACCAGATGGTAGGTATCCCAGTCCTGGCGCGCCTGGGGTGAATCGCACAGCACCTCAACGGCTTGCGCAAATTCCTCGCCACGCAGCTCCCCATCCATCAGGGCGGATACCCATTCATCTGAAGCTGGCAATTTGTCGGACATAGTGATTCAATAAAAAGTGGACTCAATCAACAATAGCAACCCCATGCATCCTCAGGATAAATTTGTTCTCGCGCCAAGTTGTTGATTTACCCTGCATGCGCCTTACCAGCGCTTGCCACCCTGGCGCTCCAGCAAGGGCCGCACCTTGGCAGAAACCGCCTCTCGGGCCCGGAATATCCGCGACCGCACGGTGCCGATAGGACACCCCATGATGGCGGCAATATCTTCATAACTGAGACCTTCCATTTCACGCAATGTGATGGCTTGACGCAAATCATCCGGCAACTCGGCCAAAACCGCATTGATGACCTCGGAGATTTCTTTGGCTGCCAACAGCGATTCGGGCGACTCTTCGGTACTTGGTTCGTTTCTGGAGATAAAAGTTTCATCGTCTTCGTCGCGAGACGCCAATGCGTTGTCCGAGATCGTCGGATCATGCTTGAGCTCCAGCAAAAACTTTTTGGCCGTGTTCACCGCGATCCGGTACAGCCAGGTGTAAAACTGCGCGTCGCCGCGAAACTGATGCAAGGCGCGGTAGGCCCGAATAAAGGTTTCCTGGGCAATATCGGGCACCAGGTCCACGTCGCGCACCATGCGCGAAATCAGGCGCTCCACCCGTCGCTGGTATTTGATGACCAGCAATTCAAACGCGCGCTGGTCACCAGCCACGGTGCGCTGCACCAGCAAGGTGTCGCTGTCTGGCGGCGTCGCAGCGGGTTCATCCAGGCTGCTCATGCCACGCTCCGATCACCCATGTCGACGGCAGGTTTGGGGGTGGGTGCGAATACGGCGCGCCGCACAGCCTGCCACTGCATCGGAGCACTCATGCTCTCCAGCCAAACCCACAGCGGTCGGTTTGAAGAGGGGGCAACACGCAGCAGCAGCGTGTGCTGCAAATCCAGTTCAACGCGCACAGAAACAGCTTGTATTTGCCCCCGCTGCGTCCATGCCCAGCCGTCACCACCATAGGCCAGTTCCCCCTGCGGACTGCGCCACCACGCCCAGCCAGCCCAGGAGACTGTCACACACCAGACAACCCAGCTTGCCCCATGACGCCATGTGAGATCGTCTTGCACCGCCACCCAGCCAACCAGTGCGAAGACACTCAGGAAACTGATCAAGAGGATCAACGTCAGGTGAAAACGCGAACGCCCCACCGGATAACGAACCGCTGGGGCGTGGTGCATGGCTGACGGCGAAACCACCCGCTGACGCGGTGGTCAGGTCGCCCGTTTGAACACAAGTGAACCGTTGGTGCCACCAAAGCCAAAATTGTTCTTGATGGCAACGTCAATCTTCATGTCGCGTGCGGTGTTGGCGCAGTAGTCCAGATCGCACTCAGGGTCCTGGTTGAAGATGTTGATGGTCGGCGGACACTTTTGGTGATGTAGCGCGAGCACGGTAACCACCGATTCAAGCCCGCCTGCGCCGCCGAGCAAATGCCCCGTCATCGACTTGGTTGAGTTCACCACCACTTTTTTGGCATGATCGCCCAGGGCCGCCTTGATGGCGTTGGATTCGTTGATGTCGCCCAGAGGGGTGGAGGTACCGTGCGCATTGACGTAATCGACCTGGTCGGCGTTGACGCCGGCGTTGTGCAGCGCGCTCACGATCGCCCGGCGCGGACCGTCCATGTTGGGGGCGGTCATGTGACCTGCGTCGGCGCTCATGCCAAACCCCGCCAACTCAGCGTAGATTTTTGCGCCGCGCGCCTTGGCGTGTTCATATTCTTCCAGCACCATCACGCCCGCACCCTCACCCAGCACGAAACCGTCACGGTCCTTGTCCCACGGCCGGGATGCCGTGGCAGGGTCGTCGTTGCGCGTGCTCAAAGCGCGCATGGCGGCAAAGCCGCCTACCCCAAGCGCCGAAATGGCAGCTTCTGAACCACCAGCGACCACCACATCCGCGTCGCCGTATTCGATCATGCGACCCGCCTGGCCAATGCAATGCAAACCGGTCGTGCAAGCCGTCACGATGGCCAAGTTAGGGCCCTTGAAACCGAAGCGGATCGACACATGGCCAGCAATCATGTTGACGATGGTGGACGGAACAAAAAAGGGCGAAATGCGCCTGGCGCCACGCGAGACAAATTCGGCATGGACAGTTTCGATCATCGGCAGGCCACCGATGCCCGAGCCGATCACGCAACCGATGCGTGTCGCCAGCTGCTCATCCAGCGCATCGCCCGTTGGCAAACCCGAGTCGGCCACAGCCTGCGCGGCTGCCGCAATGCCGTAGTGAATGAAGGTGTCCATGGCGCGCGCCTCTTTGGCGCTCATGTAGGACTCCACATCAAAACCCTTGACCTCGCCCGCCACCTTGCAATTGAAAGTGCTGGCGTCAAATTTGGTGATCAACCCCACGCCAGGCTGGCCAGCCAACAGGTTGGCCCACGTGGCATCAACCGTATTGCCAACCGGACTGACACAACCTAAACCTGTAACGACAACACGGCGACGTGACATGATGGAGTAACTCGATGGTAAGTCTTTAAACACACTGCGCCCGTCAACGGACGCACGCTTGGCCTAACCATTTGCCAACAGGGCAACACCCCGAAAGCAAATTATCAAAGTGACGACGGATGACGCCGCCAGCAAGCCCTTACGCCTTTTTGTGCGCGTTGGCGTAATCCACGGCGTTTTGCACCGTGGTGATTTTTTCTGCGTCTTCGTCCGGAATCTCGATGCCAAACTCGTCTTCAAGCGCCATCACGAGTTCAACCGTATCGAGCGAATCAGCACCCAGATCGGCCACAAAAGCCTTTTCATTGGTAACCTGTGATTCCTCAACGCCGAGTTGCTCGGCAATGATTTTTTTAACGCGTGCTTCGATATCGCTCATGGATGCCCTCAGAGGGTTGTGAAAAAAAGAGTGGAGATTTTAGCCGGAGCGATTGCACCGACCTTTAGTGCTCGGATTATGACGCGTCAGGCCATGAACATGCCGCCGTTGACGTGCAGTTCCTGGCCCGTGACATACGCCGCCTGAGGTGACGCCAGATAAACCACCGCGTGCGCAATGTCCGACGGCTTGCCCAGATGGCCCAGCGGAATTTGCCCCAACAGCGCTTGTTGCTGCGCATCGGGCAGTTGCGCCGTCATATCGGTTTCGATAAAGCCCGGCGCCACACAGTTCACCGTGATGTTACGCGAACCCAGTTCACGCGCCAGCGCGCGCGTCATGCCGGCCACACCGGCCTTGGCGGCAGCGTAATTGGCCTGTCCCGGGTTGCCGGATGCGCCCACCACCGACGTGATGTTGATGATGCGGCCATAGCGCTGTTTCATCATGGTGCGCATGACCGCGCGGCTCATGCGAAACACGGCCTTCAGGTTGGTCTCAAGGACAGCGTCCCATTCCTCGTCTTTCATGCGCATGGCCAGGTTGTCGCGCGTGATGCCCGCGTTATTCACCAGCACCTGCAAACCGCCGTAGGTCTTGACGACGTTTTCAATCAGCGCATCCACGGCTACAGCATCATCCACATTCAGGGTTTTGCCGCAACAACCCTCAAAACCAGCCAACGCTTGCGTGATTTTCTGAGCGCCGGCGTCGGTGGTGGCAGTACCCACCACTTTCAGACCGTTGCGCGCCAATTCCAGGGCAATGGCCGCACCGATCCCCCGCGTGGCACCCGTGACCAGCGCCACCTGACTTTGAAGTTTTACATCGCTCATGAATCAATCCCCTACCAATGCAGATTGGACTTCTAGCAACGACGCCGGATCAAACAGCGCCAGCCCCTGTAGGTCTGGCGCAATGCGCCGGGTCAGGCCCGCGAGCACCTTGCCCGGCCCGCATTCCACCAGCGTGGACAAGCCGCGCGTTTGCAGCGCCAGCACGCATTCCACCCAGCGCACCGGCCCGAACGCCTGGCGATACAGCGCATCACGCATACGCTCGGGGGCTTGCTCCACCTGCACGTCGATGTTGTTGACAACAGGAATTGTGGGGGCGGCAAACAAGGTTTCAAACAGCTTTTGCTGCAAGCGCAGGGCCGCTGGCTTCATCAGGCTGGAGTGAAACGGCGCCGACACCGGCAACGGCAGCGCGCGCTTGGCTCCCTGCGCCTTGAGGGCGGCGCACGCCTTGTCCACGGCGTCTTTGGAACCCGCAATCACGGTTTGCCCCGGGTCATTGAAATTGACCGCTTCCACGACCTGGCCGGATGAGGTGCCAAATTCAGCACTGACCTCAGCGCAAATAATGCTCACCTTGGCAGCGTCCAACCCCAAAATGGCCGCCATCGCACCCTGCCCCACTGGCACGGCTTGCTGCATCGCCTCGGCCCGAAAACGCACCAACGGCGCCGCCTGCGACAGGGTCAACACACCAGCGGCCACCAGCGCCGAATACTCACCCAGCGAGTGCCCCGCCACGGCTTGCGGGGCCACACCCACTTCAGCCAACCAGACCCGGTAAGCGGCCACGCCCGCCACCAGCATCACCGGCTGGGTGTTGGTGGTCAGGGCCAAGGTTTCCTTGGGGCCTTCGTGAATGAGTTGGGCCACGTCCTGCCCAAGCGCATCTGAGGCCTCCTGCAAGGTCTGACGCACCTGCGGATGATCGCCCCACGCGTCGAGCATACCGACCGACTGCGAACCCTGACCCGGAAAAACAAATGCAAACGGTTTCATGCTGGCTTCATCAAATGGTCACAAGAAAATACCCATCTATCCGTTATGAAATAAGCGCAATAAGTTACAACTTCAGGAGCACTGAACCCCAGGTAAAGCCGCCTCCAACGCCTTCGAGCAACAAGGTTTGCCCCGGCTTGACCTGCCCTTTTCGCACCGCCGTGTCGAGCGCCAGCGGAATCGACGCCGCCGACGTGTTGCCGTGCTGATCGACCGTAACAACGACCTTGTCCATGGGCAATTTCAGCTTGCGCGCCGTGCTTTGCATGATGCGGATGTTGGCCTGATGGGGCACCAGCCAGTCGATGTCGGCCTCGGTCTTGCCAGCCTTGGCCAGCACCGCACGGGCGGTTTCGTCCAACACACCCACCGCCAGCTTGAACACCGCCTGGCCGTCCATGCGCAGCAGCGGCTCGCCGGTAACAGCGCCGCCGCACACGTGCCCCGGTACGCACAGCATGTCGGTGTGCTTGCCGTCAGCGTGCATATCCGTGGCCAGAATCCCAGGTTCATCAGAGGCCTGTAGCACCACCGCACCGGCGCCGTCGCCAAACAGCACGCAGGTGGTGCGGTCCTTGAAATCTAGGATGCGGGAGAACACTTCGGCCCCCACCACCAGCGCCTTGTGCGCGGTACCGGTCTTGATCAGCGCGTCGGCCAGCGTCAGCGCATAAATGAAGCCGCAACACACCGCCTGCACGTCAAAGGCAGCGCCGCCCTGGATGCCCAGTTTGCCCTGCAAGATGCAGGCAGTGGAAGGAAACACCATGTCAGGCGTAGACGTTCCCACAATGATCAGGTCGATGTCTTGCGCGGGAACACCGGCTGCCTGTATGGCACGCTGGCACGCCACCAACGCCATGTCGCTGGTCGCAACACTTGCGTCTGCAAAATGCCGCGCCCGGATGCCGGTGCGCTCGACGATCCATTCGTCGCTGGACTCGATGCCCTGATCCGCAAGGCGTTTGACCAGATCGGCATTGGTGAGCCGATGGGGTGGCAAATAGCTACCGGTACCGGTAATACGTGTGTAAAGGGTCATAGATCAGCTCTGTAACACGGCTTCGGGTGCAACGGCACCACTGCCCGGTGACAACAAGGGCGCCGCATGGGCGATACGTACCCGCACCCGTTCCAACAAATCGTTGCGGGCGGCATCATACGCTCGACCCAAGGCGTAACCAAAGGCCAGTTCGTCGGCCGAACCATGGCTCTTGAACACCAGGCCACGCAAGCCCAGCAAGGCACCCCCGTTGTAGCGCCGATGATCCATACGCTTTTTAAGAGAAGATATGACAGGATACGCAACAATAGCCGACAGTTTAGTAAAAATGCTGCGAGAAAACTCAACTTTCAAAAAGTCAACGATCATTTTGGCCAACCCCTCGCTGGCCTTCAGGGCCACATTTCCGACGAAACCATCACACACCACAATGTCAGACGTTCCCTTGAAAATATCGTTGCCTTCGACATTGCCATAAAAATTTAAATCACCCGATTTGGCAGCAATACGAAGCAATTCACCGGCTTTTTTGATCACTTCGTTGCCTTTGATCGCCTCTTCGCCAATATTGAGCAATCCGACAGAAGGGCTTTGGTCGCCCTCTAATGCCGACACCAGCGCCGACCCCATCACCGCAAACTGCAACAAATGCTCGGCGCTGCAATCCACGTTGGCACCCATGTCGAGCACCGTGGTACCACCCCCTTTGGCGTTAGGAATTTGGGCAGCGATCGCAGGTCGATCAATACCATCGAGCGTTTTCAGAAGATAGCGTGAAATCGCCATCAAAGCGCCCGTGTTACCAGCAGATACCACCGCTTGTGCCTTGCCGTCCTTGACCTGGGCAATTGCCACACGCATCGACGAGTCCTTTTTACGGCGCAACGCCACTTCCAGCGGGTCGTCCATCGTCACCACTTCACTGGCAGTGACAACCGTCGCCCTGGCATGATGAAAGCTGCTCACACTTTCCGGCAAACCCACCAAAATCAGTTGAACATCGGGGTGTTGATCCAGAAATCGGCCGCACGCTGGCAACGTGACCTGCGGGCCGTGGTCTCCCCCCATGCAGTCAACGGCAATCGTGATCATGTATCAGAGTTAAGGGTGATTGTCGACAAAACGTCGAACAAGCCAAAAGCAAAGGCCCGAGGCACGCCTCAAAAGGCAGCCCCGGGCCCACATCGATCAAAAGTGAATCAGGCTTCGGTCTTCGACTGGAGCACCTTGCGGCCACGGTAAAAACCCGTCGGGCTGATGTGGTGACGCAAATGCGTTTCGCCCGTGGTCGGTTCTACCGCAATGCCAGGCACCGTCAGGGCATTGTGCGAACGGTGCATACCACGCTTGGAAGGTGACTTTTTGTTCTGTTGGACGGCCATGTTCCGCTCCTAAAGCTGTAAGCCGCCTTCAAAGCGGCAAATTGGGTTGGTGAAATGAGTGCGCACACTGTTTGCGCGAAAGTGGCCGAGTATAACCGATCCGCTCCCAACTTTACCCACCAGCTTTCATGGACGCCCCTTGAGCTTGGCCAGCGCCGCAAAGGGGCTGGGTTTGGCTTGAGCCACTTCAAAATCGTCGTCAACGGCAGCCAATTTGACCGGTACCGGGCAAACATCGTGGCGCGGCACCAAAGGCAAGGCCAGCAAGACCTCATCTTCGATCAGTTCAACCAGATCAAAGTCGCGACGCGTCACCAACACATCTTCATCAGCATCGTCGTCCTGCTCCTGTGCCAGCGCCTCGGTGGCCACAAAGCGAAAGTCGCGCTCCACGTTGATCGGAACCGCCACCCAACCCAGGCAGCGCTGACAAACCAGATGCAACTGCGTTGCCAGCGTCAGATGCAACCAGGCGGCGCGCTCGCCACTTGTGTTCACCCGTTGCTCAAACCGGGCTGTCCAGTCCACAGTGTGATTGGCATCCAGCCCTTGCGAAACATCCACCAGTCGTTCGTAATTCGATAGCGTTTCGCGACCCTGTAACACCTGTTCTTTTTGGGCTGCCTGACGTACATCAATGTGGGGTGGATGCTGTTGGTTCATGGTGCGCGCAGTGTAAGAGAATCGCAGTATGAACCCTGCACCGCAACAAAAACTGATCTTGGCCTCCACCTCGCGTTACCGGCGGGAATTGCTGTTGCGCCTACGCCTGCCCTTTGAGGTAATGTCCCCCGAGGTCGATGAAACCACCCTGCCCGGTGAAGCCCCCGCGCAGATCGCTCGCCGCCTGGCCCTTTCCAAAGCGCACGCCGTCGCGGTCAAGCATCCGCAGGCAGTCGTCATCGGCTCAGACCAAGTGGCTGACCTGGAAGGCACCGCCTTGGGCAAACCGCTTAACCACCCACGTGCGGTCGCGCAACTGCAGGCTATGCGCGGAAAAACCGTGGTGTTTCAGACTGCGGTGGCGGTGGTTTGCCATGCAACCGGCTTCGCGCAGTGTGATCTGGCGGCGGTGCGGGTGAAGTTTCGCACGCTGAGCGACGCCGAAATCGAGGCGTATCTGCACGCCGAACAACCCTATGACTGCGCTGGCAGCGCCAAAAGTGAGGGCCTCGGGATTGCGTTGCTCGAATGCATCGACAACGACGACCCCACCGCGCTGGTGGGCTTGCCGTTGATTCGCACCTGTAGCCTCTTGCGCGCAGCTGGATTCGAGGTTTTAGCACCATGAAGCACACCCCAATGCCATCTGCAAAGGGGGTGCTGTACCTGGTGCCCGCGCCGCTGGATTTTGGCTGTGACGAAACCCGCGAACTTCAAGCCACCTTGCCGCTGGGCACGCTAGAAGTCGCGGCCAAGCTGGAGCACTGGGTGTGCGAAAACGCCAAATCAGCGCGAGCCTACCTCAAGCGCGTCGACGCGGTCGTGCCACTGCAGCACACGCTGCAATCGCTGTCCATCGTCGAGTTGCCGCGCAATGTGCACAAAAAAGGCGACCACGACGGCACCTTTGACGCCAGCGCTCTCTTGCAGCCGGCCATGCAGGGACACGATATGGGTTTGCTGAGCGAAGCGGGCATGCCCGCCGTGGCCGACCCGGGGTCGTCGGTGGTGCGCTCTGCACACGCTCTGGGCATCACGGTGGTGCCGCTGGTCGGGCCGGTGTCGCTGTTGCTGGCATTGGCCGCCAGCGGCCTGAACGGGCAAAACTTTGCCTTTGTTGGCTACCTGCCGCAAGAGCCAGACGACCGAGCCAAGCGTATTCGCGAGCTGGAGTCACTGGCCCAGCGCAGCTGCCAGACCCAGCTTTTTATCGAAACGCCTTACCGCAACCAGGCCTTGTTACAGGCGCTGCTGCAGACCTTGCACGGCAACACACGCCTGTGCCTGTCCAGCGGCCTGACGCTCACGCGCGCCAGTGTCATCAGCCAAACTGTGAGCCAATGGAAAAAACAGCCGATGACAGCGGACAACGCCACGCCTTGCCTGTTTTTAATCGGGCGTTGAAGATGTCAAACCTTTTTTTGCTCGACTCGATTTCTTGTGTTGATGCACGCCACGCACAGTCGGTAGTCGTGAGCGGATCGCATGGCGGCGTGTCGGCGGCTCAATTTGTGTTGTCGCAAGCCGCAGAACGTCCGCGCGCTGTTTTTTTCAACGACGCGGGGGTGGGCAAGCAAGAAGCTGGCATTGCGGCATTGAAACTGCTCGAAGCGGCCAACATCGCAGCGGCCACGTATTCGCACGACTCAGCCTGTATCGGCAACGCGCAGGACGCTTGGGATCATGGCGTGATCAGCCACGTCAACCCGCAGATGCAGGCGCGGGGCGTGCGCCCAGGACAAACCGTTCAGCACGCGGCAGCCAACTACATCGTCTAATCCGTCAACGCAGCACCGCCGACGACCGCATGGCCTGTACCACCGCACCGCCCAGTGCCGCGCCAAAACGCTTGGCCAGACGCTCGGCCACGTTGTCGCGGCGGGTGTAATCGACAATGTCTTCAGCCTTGACCACTTCACGCGCCACATAGTCCAGGTTGCCCAGATGATCAGCCAGCCCAAGCGCCACCGCCTGTTGGCCGCTCCAGAACAGGCCACTGAACATCTCGGGCGTTTCTTTCAGACGATCACCGCGCCCGGCCTTGACAACGTCGATGAACTGCTGGTGAATCTGGTCCAGCATCGACTGCGCGTAGGCGCGTTGGCGCTCGGTTTGCGGGCTGAATGGGTCCAGAAAACCCTTGTTTTCACCGGCCGTCATCAAACGCCGCTCAATTCCCACCTTGTCCATCAAGCCGGTAAAGCCAAAACCGTCCATCAGCACGCCAATGCTGCCCACAATGCTGGCCTTGTCCACATAAATCTGGTCGGCCGACACCGCAATGTAGTAAGCCGCCGACGCGCACGACTCTTCCACCACCGCATAGACCGGTTTCTTGTGTAGCGCCTTCAAGCGGCGGATTTCGTCGTTGATGATGCCGGCCTGCACCGGGCTGCCGCCAGGTGAGTTGATCAACAGCACCAGCGCCTGTGCGCCACTGTCCTCCAGCGCTGCAGTCACAGAAGACAGCACCAGCTCGGCACTGGCGTCAGCGCCGTCGGCAATCTCGCCCTTGATCTCAACCACCGCCGTATGCGGTGTTGAGACATTTTGGGTCATGCTGCCTTCGCTCCAGGCCAACCAGATGACAGCCACCACCAGCAACAACCAGCTCAGACGCACAAAAATGCGCCAGCGCCGTGCCAGCGTCTGCTCGCGCAGCGCTGCAAACGCCAGTTTTTCCAGCGTGGCGCGCTCCCATGAGACGCCTTGAGTGGTCTGGGTCGCTCTGTTATCAGAAGCACCCAACGCTTTATCCATATCGGCTTGCGTACTATTTTCCATGTCACTCCAAAATTGTTGGCCATGCCGCCAGAAATGTGGCAAAGCCGGCTCACGCGGCGGCATCCACCTTAAACTTGTCTGAAGTATGCCAGTGCACCATACCGTCGCTTTCGGTCACCTCAATCGGCACCAAACCACCCCGGCACGGGCCCATGCGGCATTGCCCCGTGCTGGGCGAATACATGGCCCCGTGCGTCGCACACATCAGCCAGTGGCCACTGTTGTCAAAAAACTGGTTGGGCTGGTAGTCCATTTCCATCGGCACGTGGGAACACTGGTTCAGGTAGGCATACACCCGGCCGCCATAGCGCACGGCAAACGCGGCGCAGCTGCGCGAAAAGTAACGCACTTCAAACGGCACGGCCAAGCCACTGTCGGCCAGGTCTTCTGAGCGGCACAGATACACCTTTTGCACGGGCACCGTCGGGTTCAATGGGGTTGCCTGTGACACCAGCCACTGGTCACGTCAGCCATTGACCAGCAACCAGTCGTGCAACTGCTGCACTTTGTGCGCCACAAACAACGGCTGCAGGCTGGTCAGCTCGCTGCCGTCATGGGCACCGTAACTCACCCCCACGCTGGCACACCCGGCGTTCAGAGCCATCTGCAGGTCGTGCGTGGTGTCACCAATCATCAGTGTGCGCTCGGGTGGCACGTCAAATTCGGCCATCAACTCGTGCAACATCAGCGGGTCGGGCTTGCTGGCCGTCTGGTCCGCCGTGCGTGAGGCGTCAAACAAGCCGGCCAGCAGCACCGATTGCAGCGCTTCGTCCAGGCCACGTCGGCTTTTACCCGTGGCCACTACCAGCAAATGACCGCGCGCCTTGAGCTTGTCCAGCATGGGCAGCACGCCGTCAAACAGACTGATCTCGTGCTGAATGGCAAAGTAGTGATGGCGGTAGCGCTCGCCCAATTGGGGATACAGCTCTTTGGGCACGTCGGGGGCAGCATGCGCCAGCGCCTGCATCAGCCCCATGCCGATCACATACGAGGCTTCTTCAAACGTGGGCTCGCGACCACCCACGTCGCGCACCGCCGCCTGGATGCAGCGCGCAATGATGGCCGTGGAATCGAACAAGGTTCCGTCCCAGTCAAAAGCGATCAGGTCAAAGCGGCGACTGTTCATGGATGGTGGCTCTCAAGGGTGGAAGACAACCCGGTACAAGCGTCAGGAAACACCTGTTGCGCAAGCCGGGCCAGTTCGGGCGCCAAGTCTGCCAGCAATTCAAGGCCCTCGCCGCTGGCGGGGTGATGCAACGCCAGCCGCCAGGCGTGCAAAAACATGCGCTGCAAGCCAGGCTGCGCACGCGCCAGCGCCTTGTTGAGCTCAAAGTCGCCGTACTTGTCGTCGCCCAGAATCGGATACCCCGCGCTGGCCAGGTGCACGCGAATCTGGTGCGTGCGCCCGGTCTTGATGGTCACTTCCAGCAGCGAGTAGTCTGCCGTGGACGCGCGCACCTTCACCAGCGTGAGTGCAGGCATGCCATCTGGATCGTCCTTTGAAACCACCTTCACCCGGCGCTCCCCAGCCTGCGCCTGGTCGCTCGCCACTAGGTATTTGTGCAGCGGCTTGTCCAGCACCTTCAACTTGACAGGCCAGGTGCCACGCACCATCGCCAGATAAGTCTTGCCCGTCTGGCGCTGGCGAAATTGCTCTTGCAGCGCTTTCAGTGCGCTGCGCTTTTTGGCCACCAGCAAAATGCCACTGGTTTCGCGGTCCAGCCGGTGCACCAGCTCCAGAAAAGGCGCCTGTGGCCGCGCCATGCGCAGTTGCTCGATCACACCAAAGCTCACCCCCGAGCCACCGTGCACCGCCACCCCGGCGGGCTTGTCCAGCGCGATCAGGTACTCGTCTTCCAGCAACACGGTGAAGGTGCGCGCCGGCACGCGCGCCGCCTGCCCTGCCATGGCCAGCTGTTTGTCCTGCGCGCGCTGCGACACCCGCACCGGTGGCACGCGCACCAGGTCGCCCGTCTGCACCCGGCTGTCTGCCGTAACCCGGCCTTTGTTGACGCGCACCTCTCCGCTGCGAATGACGCGGTAGATGTGTGTCTTGGGCACGCCCTTGAGCAAGCGCATCAAGAAATTGTCCACGCGCTGCCCGCTGCTGTCTTCGTCCACACAGACAATACTGGCTGTGGGCAACGCCGCCGGAGCTTTGCCCTCTATAATGTTTGTCACTGGAATCGTGCTGTTCAACGGGTTGATCGACAAGAAAATCAATTCGGGAAAGCGTTGAAGTTTAGTTCACGCACCACGGCACACAACAGTAACGTCGGTACCGCCTGACGTTCATGTCTGCAGGTCGGGCGTCCCAAAGGACCCTGACGGCGCCATGAAGGCCAGGTCAAGTCGATGCCTTGAAACCCTGATCCGGAATACCCAAATTTCACAGCCACCGTGCTGTGAATGGACTGAAGCGATATGTTCGTTTTGTTGACCTTGTTGCATTATTGCCAGCAGTGCGCGTGCGTACTGTTCGTTGGCGTGCAGCGGCCTCAAGCGCTTGTACAACGAGCGCAGATAGCTATCTTAAGGATAGCAATTTATCCTCTGGAACCCATCGCTCCCCTCCACGTGCCTCTGCCCAGACTCATTGTTTGAGTTTGGGTTTTGCGGCTGTTTCCTGCGCGTTTCAAAGCTTCGTCGGTGTATCCATGGCTCCCCGTGAGCCGGTCATTGTTATTGAAACGAAGGAGCGCACCCCATGAAACGGATGCTGATCAACGCCACCCAGGCTGAAGAACGCCGCTTGGCCGTGGTGGACGGGCAAAAACTGCTCGACTACGAAATCGAAATTGAAGGCTGCGAACAGCGCAAAGGCAACATTTACAAGGCCGTTGTCACCCGCGTTGAGCCGTCGCTGGAAGCGTGTTTTGTGGATTACGGCGAAGAGCGCCACGGCTTCTTGCCGTTCAAGGAAATCTCCAAACAATACTTCCAGCAAGGCGTGTCGGTCAGCCAGGCCCGCATCCAGGATGCCATCAAGGAAGGCCAGGAGCTGCTGGTGCAGGTCGAAAAGGAAGAGCGCGGCAACAAGGGGGCGGCGCTGACCTCGTTTGTCAGCCTGGCCGGGCGTTACGTGGTGCTGATGCCCAACAACCCGCGCGGCGGCGGTGTGAGCCGCCGCATCGAAGGCGACGATCGCGCCGAACTCAAAGAGGCGCTGGATCAACTCGAATACCCGAACGGCATGAGCATCATTGCCCGCACCGCCGGTATTGGCCGCAGCGCCCCTGAGCTGCAATGGGACCTGAACTACCTGCTTAAATTGTGGGCCGCCATCGACGGCGCAGCCAAGGCGGGCAAGGGTGCTTTCCTGATCTACCAGGAGTCGTCGCTGGTGATTCGCGCCATCCGCGACTATTTCAGCAGTGACATCGGCGATATTTTGATCGACACCGACGACGTCTATGACCAGGCACAGCAGTTCATGGCGCACGTGATGCCCGAGCACGCCGCACGCGTCAAGCGCTACCGCGACGACGCGCCACTGTTCAGCCGGTTCCAGATCGAGCACCAGATCGAAACCGCTTACGCGCGCACCGTCACGCTGCCCAGCGGCGGCGCCATCGTGATCGACCACACCGAAGCGCTGGTCAGCGTCGATGTCAACTCGGCGCGCGCCATCAAGGGTGGCGACATCGAAGAAACCGCCACCCGCACCAACCTGGAAGCCGCCGATGAAGTTGCGCGCCAGGCACGCCTGCGCGACCTGGGTGGTCTGATCGTGATCGACTTCATCGACATGGAAGAGTCAAAAAACCGTCGCGAAGTCGAAAACCGATTGCGCGACGCGCTGCGCCAGGACCGCGCCCGCGTGCAGTTTGCGTCCATCAGCAAATTTGGCCTGATGGAAATGAGCCGTCAGCGCCTGCGCCCCTCTTTGAGCGAAGGCGCATCCATCCCGTGCCCGCGCTGCGGCGGCTCAGGCCACATCCGCGACACCGAGTCGAGCGCGCTGCAAATTTTGCGCGTGATCCAGGAGGAGTCCCTCAAGGACAACACCGCCAGCGTGCTGTGCCAAGTGCCGGTGGAAGTGGCGTCGTTCCTGCTGAACGAAAAACGCACCGAAATCGCCAAGATCGAACTCAAGCAGCGCATCAACGTGCTGATGGTGCCCAATAAGTCGCTGGAAACCCCCAACTACAAATTGGAGCGCCTCAAATTTGACGATCCGCGTCTGGACAACATCACCGCCAGCTACACCTTGGCCGAAGAGGTCGAAGACGCCACTGCCGTCACGCGCCGCTCGCAGGAGCCGACCAACCGGCAAACGCCGGTGATCAAAGGGGTGCTGCCTGACGTACCGGCGCCCATCGCGCCGCCCAAGCCCGAACCCGTGGCAGTTGTACCCGTTGCAGCGGCCACACCGACGCCTCAGCCCAGCGCTGCCGCACCGTCGCAAGGCTTCTTTGGCTGGCTAAAGAACCTATTTGCATCCGGTCCCGCGCCAGCAGCAGTCCAGACACCAGCACCTGCCCAGGTAACGCCTGCTCAGCCCGCGCGCGAAGGCCGCAGCGGGCGCGACGGCAACCGTGGGCCACGTGGTGACCGCCCAGAAGGTCGCGGTCCGCGCGGAGAAGGCCGCAACAACCGTGGCGGTCGCGGGGAGCGCGGCGATCGGGGTGGGCGCGACCGGGGCGACCGCCCGCCGCGTGAACGGCTGGATAACCCGGCCAACGGGTTGCCAATGGACGCACCCGCACTGGACGACAGCGCGAGCAACCTGACGAGTGATGCGCCGCGTAACGAGCCACGGGGTGAGCGCGCAGGCCGCCCGGGCCGGGGCGAACGTCGCCCGCGTGGCCCGCGCCCGGATGGACAAGCACGCACCGATGACCAGGCGCATGTTCCCGCTACCAATGGCGCGCCACCAGAACAGACATCACCCGTTGGCGAAGCGGTCATCGCAGCGCAAGACGGCAACCTCGCTCAACAAGACGACGCGGGTCCGCGTGAAAAGCGTTCGCGTGACCGCTATGGCCGCGAACGCCGTCCGCGCGGAGAGCGCAACGCCAACGCAGCGTCGGCCAGCGATACATCTGCCGAACCAATACAGGTCACATCCCAGGAAACGGCCAGCCCAGCCAACGACGAGTCCGCGCCGCGCAAATCGTATTTCAACGTGGCTACGCCCAGTGCGGATGCTGTGCAGGCACAGGTTGCTGCCGAGCCCACACAGGCACAGACAACGGCACCCAACGCGCAACCCGCTGTCGCCGCCGCTGAGCCACTACCATCACAGCCTGCGCCAGCTGCGCTGGAAGAGTCACCCCAGCCTGCTGCGGCGCCTCAACCAGTGACCGCGCCTGTCGTTGCAGCCGCTGTCGTGCCCGCCTTCACGCTGCCCGTTGCCGAACTGGAACAAATCGCGCAGCAAAGCGGGCTCACCTGGATTCGCTCCGACGCCGACAAGGTGGCCGCGGCTCAGGCAAGCATCGCTGCGCAACCGCAGCCGGTGCATGTACCGCGTGAGCGCCCGCCGGTGGAGGCGCTGGACGATCGTCCTTTGGTGCTGGTCGAAACCAAACGTGACCTGCGTACGACCACGTTGGCATTCGAGGAACAGCCGCTACTGTGACGTAACGGCACTGGCAGCGTCCGGGGCGGTAAAGAAACCCCGGCGCACCAGCCCCAGGTGGCTGCACGCCTTGTTGCCCCCGGCACGACGTGCAAAGTCAATCGCCAAACGGGTGTTTTGCAGCGCGCTGGCGGGCGAGTCGTCCGCCGCAACGCTGGTAAAACCGCAGCTCACGGTGACCCGCCCAACACTGCCAAAATTGTAATTTTCAACCTTGCTTCTGAAACGCTCAAACGCCGACAGCACCAGGGCTTCGTCCGGGCAGTGCAACAACGCCCCGAATTCCTCGACGTCAAGGTGGTAGAGCAGGTCGTAGGTGCGAAACGTGTTGCTGACAAGGCGCGCCACGCGCTGTAGCACTTCGTCGGCCGCCTCCTGCCCATGCTGTTCCACAATCAGGGCATAGTTATCGATAGACGCAGAGCCCAGCCAATAGTTGGCCGGCACGCGGTGTCGGCGCTCGCTGTCAGAGGCTGAAACAACCCCCTTGCCGACACTGGCGCCTTCCAGGTCTTCCAATACTGCGCTGTAAAAAGCGTCGTCAAGCGACTTGCGGTTGAGCAACCCCGTCAACGGATCGCGGTCGCTGTATTCGAGCAGGCGATACATATTGCGATACACCTGCCGCAACGCGTCCACCAGTAACAGGCTTTCTTCACGCAACGGGGCTTCAGAGTGCAGTTCCAGCACGCCAGCATCTTCCGGGCGCGAATCCGAGAAAAGTGGCAACAAGGTGATACGGGGTCCATCTTCACCGGCCCAGGCGATCTCGACGCGCTCACGGCTTTGCAAGCAGCACACTCGATCAGCGTTGTCGTCAAATTTCACCAGCGCCTGAAAATCTACCCGCTGTGGATCAATCACCCGCCCACCGCCCTTGGCGTCCAAGCGGGCCACCTCCAGCCAACGGCTCTCGCCGTCTTCGCGCATGACCCGCGCGATGACGATGCGCTCCAACGGCAGCAGATCAACCAATGCCTTGGACAGAGTCAGTTCCAGCAAATCGCGGTCCCGATGGGCCGTGAGTTTGACAACGTGTTCGATCAATGTGCTCATAGCCGGATGATAGACGCGAAAAACGGCTAAGTCACGCCTGGTATGAGCTGGCAAGAATACGTTGGTAGCTCAAACGCGCCGACGCAACGTCACCTGGGCGGCGTTCTTCCAGGCTACAGCAGCCTGCGCGTCGTCGCCCTGGCATTGCGCCAGTTCGGCCAGTGCCTGCCAAGCACGTGTTTGTAGCCCCACGTCGTGCAAGCGCGGCAAGACCTGACGCATCAAATGCTGCGCCTTGCCCCACAATTGCAGGTGCAGACAGGCCACCCCGGCCAGATACTGTAGGGCGACGTCGCCGGGGTCAGCCAATTGCGCCGCCTCGATGCGCGCCAACCACGCGCTATCAATCGCCTCACCTGCAATGGCAAATGCGTTTTCCATGACACGCATCAAGAACACTTTTTGATCGCTGCTCAAACCGGTACCACGCGCGCTGGTCATACGTTCCCACACCGGCAACAGCCAAGCCAACGCCTGCGTGACGTCACCGTCCAGGCGCAACAGCCGACCGGCCGCTGTCAATGCCACTTCGGGCAAGGCTTGCTCCGACGCATCCAGGCGCAACCAGATCGACAGCAGCTGTTCAGGGTCCTGAGACGACAACACCCACTCCAGCGCCAGTGCACGCACCAGACTTGTGGCGGCCAAACCGCTGAACGCGTGGTGCTTGACCAACAGGCGCGCCGTTTCCAATGCCAAATCGTTGCGCCCCGCCATGCGCGCCACCTTCAGGCGCAGCCGCAGCGCCAGCGTGCGCCGGGCCACACCCGCAGGCAAGTCACCCAGCCACTGCAACGCCCGGTCGGCGTCGCGATCTTCCAGCGACCAGCGCACCGCGCGCAGTTGGACTCCGTCACGCGTGCCAGCCGCGTCCCGCAACGCGGATTGCTCAAGCGCCTGCCCAAAATGCATCTCACGCGCGCCACGATCCTGCAACGCCTGCGCACTCTCGGCGGCCAGCAAATGCGCCAGCACACGCAGCCGGGCAGCCTCCGACCAGGCTTCACCGGCGCGCGTCAACGCTGCCTCGCGGGAAATCACCAACTCTGCGGCCTTGCGCGCGCGAATAAAGCGCCCGGCCATCAGATGCGACAACGCGTCCAGCAGCGCAGCCGTCATCACTCGCTCCTGATTGCGCAAGCGCCACTGGCGCGCATGACCAGGCATCGCAAACAACGCCGACAGCGCGCGCAGCGCCAGATACAGCAGCGCAAAGAGCAAGCCCAGCAGCAGAACAAAAAAATTGAGTGCCACATCGACGCGATGCGGCGGCCAGAAAAAGGTGACCGTACTTTCGTTGCCGCTGGCAAACAACGCCAGCGCAACGGCCACGCCAAACAAGCCAAGAAACCACAAGGCAACGCGCATGGTGCTTACCGCCCGGCGGCGGCCGTGGCCAAGACCGCCAGCGTGTCATCCACGCGCGGCAGCTGCAAATTGCGTGTCTGCTGCTGCAATTGCTGCAACAGCGCCAGCGCCGTTTGGGTCTTGCGCGACTGCGCGTCAAAATACTTCTTGAGCATCTCCTCGGCACTGCGCAAATCAGCACGCGCGGCCTCCATTTGTCTCGACAGCAGAGTCAGACGCGCATTGAGCAGCGTGAGCTTGAGGTTTTCGCGCAAAAAGAAAGACTGCTGCGGCGACAGCAACACCGCTTCTGGCGCAGTAATCTCACTCACCCTGACCAGGTTGCGCGCTTCGTTCAGCGCCATCCCCAGCAGGCTTTGCCAAGCCTTTTGCGGGACCGAGGCTGCGGCCCGGGGCTTTTCGGTACGGCTGCGCACGGGCTGCGCTGCATTGGCCAGTGCCAGGTCATCTGTCAGGCGCACCAGTTCGTCCAACTTGACCAGCATGCTGGGTGTATCGCTCACCGACGCTGATTTGACCCGGTCAATGTCACGCGCCAACGCCCGTTGCAACAGCCCAAGTCGCGGCTGGGCAGCCCGCGCCACACGCTGCTCAGCGCTCTTGAGCGACGCCAACAGCGGTTCCACACTGCCGGTGAGTTGCGCCTGCTGTTGCGCCAGTCGCAAGGCAGCCTCGATATCCACCACCAGGTTTTCGTCGCGCGAGCGCGACAGACTTTGCATCAACTCGTCAAGCTGGCTGCGTTGCAGCGCCACCTCACCCAGACGCGCCTCGAGCACGGCGGCACGCGCTGTGGTCTGCTGCGTGACTTCTACCGCCTGCCGGGCCATTGCCCGTGCTTCCAGCGACACCGACTGCGCCTCTGCGCTCTGGCGCGCCAATTGCTCTTGCATGTTGACCACTTTTTGCCACAGCAGAAGCGTCGTCACCAATGCGACCGTCGCCAGGACCGCAAGCACCACTAGCCCGGCGCGCGGCAGCACGCTGCTTGCACGCACGGCATCAGAGGCTTGGGGAGCAGCGGGTTCACCGACTTGGCCAGGCACGACATCCTGGGGGGCGGTGCTGTCTGTGGCAGGGGCGGCGGTCATGCCAAAGATTCTAGCGAGGCCACCACATCGGTCAGCGTGGGCCGCGTTTGCCGAACAACGCCAAAGCCAAGCGCGCGCGTGGTCTGGGCAATGCGCTCATGTGTGGCCACGGCGCGCGCGCGCGACCAATCTTGCGCGGGCAGCAGCCCTTGTAGATACTGTAGCGCCTCGGCGCTGCTGAATAACCAGACCGACCCATCGCAGGCCGCTGTTTGCGCCAGTGCGCGCTGTGTTGCGCTCCAGTGTGGCGCGCCGCGCTGGTACGCCACCACAAAATCCACCGTTGCACCCGCTTGCCGCAGTTGCTGGGCCAACCAGTCGCGCCCGACACCCGCATTGCCTTCGGTGTCATCCGTACCCCCATGCGCTACGGACGTATCGCCACGCACGATCAACACCCGCGCGCCCGGTTTGATCTGAGGCTGCACCGTGTGCCACAACGCCTCGGAGTCGAACTGACCGGCATCAAGCGCTGGCGTATCCACCAACGCAGGCGGCACCCCCTGCCTGAGCAAGGCTGCGCGGGTGCCTGGGCCGGTCGCCCACGCTCTTGTTAATGAAGCATCTCGCACTTTTATATCAGGGGCTAGCGCCTTATTTTGTTCAAAGAAATAATGCACTGCGTGGCTGCTGACAAACATCACGGCGGTGTAGCCAGGCCAGCGCCGTCCTGCGTCCAGCACCGGCTGTACATCTTGTGCAGCGGTCACGACCAGCAGCGGCAGCGCCACGGCGTCAAAACGGTCCGAGAGCTGTTTGACCCAGCTATCCGCCTGCGGCTGCACCCGGGTAACGATGACGCGCATGATCCCAGGGCGTCGGCGGTTTATTCCAGATGCGCGAGTCGCCCGCCTTGCGCATACACCGCTTCGCGCAGCGAAGCGGCCGCCCGCTGCCCCAATGCAGCTGCACTGGTGAGGTCGGTCACCGCTGCCTGCTGACGCACCCGCACCAGCGGCAGCTTGTTGTCGGTGTCGCCCCAGGCCGCTTCGATCGACAACTGGTCACCCAGCAACGTCGCATAGGCCGCCAGCGGCATCGAGCAACTGCCGCCCATGGCCTTGCTGACCGCGCGCTCGGCCGCCACCGCCAGCCAGGTGGTTTGATGCACCAACGGTGACAGAGCTTGCACCACATCGTGGCGTGCGCTGCGCACTTCAATGCCCAGGGCACCCTGTCCGGCTGCGGGCAGCATCTGCGCTGGCTCAAAAATGGCGCGAATGCGTTGCGACAAGCCCAGCCGCTTGAGGCCGGCCGCAGCCAGCACAATGGCGTCGTACTGGCCTTCGTCCAACTTGCGCAAACGCGTATCCAGATTGCCGCGCAGCGCCTCGATCTTCAGGTCTGGGCGTAACGAACGCAGCAAGGCCACGCGCCGCAGACTACTGGTACCCACCACGGCGCCTTGCGGCAAGATGTCTAGGCTGGCAAACTTGTTGGAGACAAACGCGTCACGCGGGTCTTCACGCTGCATCACGCAGGCCAGCGCAAAACCCTCGGGTAATTCCATTGGCACGTCTTTGAGCGAATGCACCGCCAGGTCAGCCTTGCCCAACTCAAGCGCCACTTCAAGCTCTTTGACGAACAGGCCCTTGCCTCCCACTTGACTGAGCGCGCGGTCCAGAATCTGGTCACCCTGCGTGGTCATCCCCAGCAGATCGACGGCGTGGCCCATGCCGCGCAACAACGACTGCACGTGTTCAGCCTGCCACATGGCCAGGCGACTTTCTCGGGTAGCGATAGTGAATTTGCTCATATATTTTGGGGAACCAAGCCGTAACTTGGGAGTAATTTGAATTGGCTGAGGATGCTAGCATGACTCTTGCTTTAAACCCCTATCGCGGCTTTGACCCACATCATGAAACACACTCAAGAAAAACAACCTCGCTCGAACCCACGTCGCAACGGCAACTCCGAGCAGCCGCTGGTGGACGACATCCGACTGCTGGGACGCATTCTGGGCGATGTGATCCGTGAACAAGAAGGCGACGCGGCGTTTGCCTTGATCGAGAATATCCGCCAACTGTCGGTAGCGTTTCGGCGCGATGCCGACCACGCGGCCAACCGGGCGCTGAGCAAGCTGCTGAATTCGCTCAGTGGCGACCAGACCGTGAGCGTGGTGCGCGCTTTTACCTACTTCAGCCATCTGGCCAACCTGGCCGAAGACCGCCACCACATTCGCCGACGTGACCACTATGAGCGCGCAGGTCGTCTGCGTGAGGGCAATATCGATATGACGCTGCAGCGCCTGCACGACGCCGCCATCCCTTTGCAAGCCATCAGCGACATGCTCAACCACAGTTACGTCTCGCCCGTGCTCACCGCGCACCCCACCGAGGTGCAGCGCAAGAGCATTCTCGACGCCGAGCGCGACATCGCCCTGCTGCTGATTGCGCGCGACGACATCCTCGCGCAGGCCGCTGCTTACCAGGCGTCTGGCGACGCGTTGACCCCGCGCGAGCTGGCCGTCAACGAGCAACACCTGCGCGCACGCGTGCTGCAACTGTGGCAAACGCGGTTGCTGCGATTTACCAAACTAACGGTGACCGACGAGGTGGAAAACGCGCTAAGCTATTACGAATCGACATTTCTACGCGAAATACCACGCATCTACGCCAACCTGCAAACTGCGCTGGGCGGCCAACCCGTAGCCACTTTTTTGCGCATGGGCCAGTGGATTGGCGGTGATCGCGACGGCAACCCCAACGTCAACGCCCAGACCTTGTCTTACGCGCTGCGCCGCCAAGCCGACGTAGCGCTACGCCACTACCTGACCGAGGTGCATTACCTGGGTGGCGAGCTGTCGCTGTCTGCCCTGCTGGTGCGCTTTGGCCCCAATATGTTGGCGCTGGCAGAGCGCTCACCCGACAGCAACGAGCATCGCAGGGACGAACCTTACCGGCGCGCGCTGATCGGGGTCTATGCGCGCCTGGCCGCTACGCTCAAGGTACTGACGGGCGGCGACGCAGCGCGCCACGCCGTTGCGCCGCAGAATCCGTACCTGACGCCGCAAGAGCTGCTGTGCGACCTGCGTGTGATTGAAGCGTCACTGCAAACCCACCACGCGCAGGCGCTGGTCGCGCAACGGCTAGCGCCACTGATTCGCGCTGTGGAGGTTTTTGGCTTTCACCTGGCCACGGTGGATCTACGCCAAAGCTCCGACCAACATGAAGCGGTGTTGGCGGAGCTACTCAAAACCGCACGCATGACGCCAAACTACGCCACACTGGACGAAGCCGCCAAATGCACGCTGCTGCTGAGCCTGCTGTGCGAAGCACGGCCACTGCGCGTGATGGGTGCCAACTACAGCGCTCTCACACAGAGCGAAATCGGCGTGTTTGAGACCGCCAAACAGATGCGCGAGCAGTTTGGCACGCAAGCCATTCGCCACTACATCATCAGCCACACCGAAACCGTGAGCGACCTGCTGGAGGTGCTGCTGCTGCAAAAAGAAGTGGGGCTGCTGCACGGCACACTGGACCAGGCAGCCCAGGCCGACCTGATCGTGACGCCGCTCTTCGAGACCATCGACGACCTGCGCAATGCCGCGCCCATCATGCAGGCGTATTACGCCCTGCCCGGCATTCTGGCGCTGGTGCAGCGCGGCGACCGCGACCAATATGGCGAGCAAGACATCATGCTGGGCTACTCTGACAGCAACAAGGACGGCGGCATCTTCACCAGCAACTGGGAGCTGTACCAAGCCGAAATTGCACTGGTCAACGTGTTCAACCAGATCAACCAGGGCCACCCCAACCCGGGTGACACACGCTTTGTGCAGATGCGCATGTTCCACGGCCGCGGCGGCACGGTGGGGCGCGGCGGTGGCCCCAGCTTTGAGGCCATTCTGGCGCAGCCCCCGGGCACCGTGCGCGGGCAAATTCGTCTGACCGAGCAGGGCGAGGTGATCGGCTCCAAATACGCCAACCCGGAGATCGGCCGACGCAACCTGGAAACGCTGGTTGCCGCCACACTGGAAGCCACGCTGCTCAACCGCACGCGTTCGGCCGCGCCCGAATTTCTGCAAGCTGCTGCCAACTTGTCCCACGACAGCATGGCCGCCTACCGGGCGCTGGTCTATGAGACCCCGGGCTTTACCGACTACTTCTTTGCCGCCACGCCGATCCGCGAGATTGCCGAACTCAACATCGGCTCGCGTCCGGCCTCACGCAAGGCCACACAAGCCATTGAAGACCTGCGCGCCATCCCGTGGGGCTTTAGCTGGGGACAGTGCCGCCTGACGCTGCCAGGCTGGTACGGATTTGGCTCTGCGGTAGATCGGTTTGTGCATCCAGTGGGTGACAAAACTCCCGCCAAGACGCACAAACAGCGTCTGTCCCTGCTGCGCCAAATGGAGCAGCAGTGGCCATTCTTCAAAACCTTGCTGTCCAACATCGACATGGTGCTGGCCAAGAGCGACCTGGCGCTGGCCTCGCGTTACGCCGAGTTGGTGGCAGACAAAAAACTGCGCAAGAGAATCTTTGTCGCCATTGAAACCGAGTGGCACCTGACGGCACAAGCGTTGACGCTGATCACCGGCGACAGCCAGCGCTTGGCCCACAACGTCGCGCTGCAACGCTCCATCCGCCACCGCTTTCCGTACATCGACCCGCTGCACCACCTGCAAGTGGAATTGGTACGGCGCTACCGTGCTGGTCAAACGGATGACAGGCTCAAGCGCGGCATTCATATCTCCATCAACGGCATTGCGGCGGGGCTGAGGAATACGGGGTGAGATGACTGAATGAATTGGTCGTCAGCAAACAAAAAACGCTACAGCAATGATAGCTTTTGGAACATGCGGCTGAACGTTATACGCTGTTATTTTATTCGCTTCTCGTGCCGTGGTGCATGCTTGACGGCACATTGAAAGCCACTGCTCTCTACCGTCCCATGACCAGCACCGGGGGCTCGACAATGCCTTCCACCTTATCCACCAGCCGCAGCAGGGGCGTGAGCTCACGGTAGCGCGCGCAGGTGGCACGGATATAGCGGATAAAACGCGGCGTATCGGCCAGGTACTGGGGTTTGCCGTCGCGCAAGGTGAGGCGGGCAAAAATGCCCGCCACTTTCAGATGGCGCTGCAGGCCCATCCATTCCACCGCGCGGTAAAACTCACCAAAATCTTCGCCCACCGGCAAACCCGCCTGACGCGCCTGCTCCCAGTAACGCACGGTCACGTCCAGGCAAAACTCTTCGTCCCAGCTCAAAAAGGCGTCACGCATCAGGCTGGCAATGTCGTAGGTGATGGGGCCGTACACCGCGTCCTGAAAATCCAGCACGCCCAGCGGCTGTCCCGGCGATGCAGTGGCCATCAGATTGCGTGGCATGAAGTCGCGGTGCACATACACCTGCGGTTGCGCCAGGTTCTGGGCGATGATGCGTTCAAACACGCGCTCCAGCGTGGCGCGCAGCGCGGTATCCACCACCACCCCGCGATGTTTGGCCAGATACCACTCGGGGAACAGTTCCAGTTCGCGCCGCAGCAGCGCCTGGTCGTAGGGTGGCAGCACACCGGGGCGCGACGCGCGCTGCCAGTTGATCAGCACCTGCACCGCTTGCAGGTAGAGCGGCAGGTTGGCCTGTGAGTTGGCGGGGTCAATGCATTGCATCAGGGTCTGGCCCCCCAGGTCGGTGAGCAACATGAAACCGTTGGCCTGGTCCCACGCCAAGACCTCGGGCACACGCAGGCCCGCACCCTGCATCAGCTGCGCCACGGTCACAAAGGGCTGGCAGTTTTCATGCTGCGGGGGCGCGTCCATGATGATGAAGCTGCCTGCGCCCGCGTCGATGCGCAAATAGCGGCGAAAGCTGGCATCGGCGCTGGCCGGGCGCAAGCTGTCGCTGCGCAAGTTGTGTTGGGCAGCGACGCCTTGCAGCCAGTTTGTGAAAGCGTTGGCGCGCTGTGCATCGGCCCAGTGGATGACAGACGCAGCCGAAAGCGCAGAGGAGGGGGGCAGGGGTGATGGGCTCATGGATAATCCATTCTACAAATCCGCCTTCTGGCTCACCCCCGACATTTTTGCGCGCACCCATTGTTTGCCTGATGAATTTCCTGAACCTTGCCGTTTTGACGGACGCAGTCGCCACGCGCCGCTGCGCTGTCGTGTTGGTGTCGGCGTGGTTGGCGACCCCGGTGCTGGCGCAGCCAAGAGGCGATTTGGAGCTAGGCATCAGCACCAGCCTGCAAGAAGAAATTGATCCGGCGGTGCGCGCCCAGTTGCCTATTTTTATCAGTGGCCAGAGCATCACCGGTCGTACAGACCTGGAAACATCGGTGCAAGGTGCGGCCATGCTGCGCAAGGGCGACATGGTGATTCAAGCTGACCATCTGGATTACTACCAACCCAATGATCTGGCGCGCGCGCTTGGCAACGTGCACGTCAACCGCGCCGGCAATGTCTATGAAGGACCCTTGCTTGAACTGCGCGTGGACGCGTTTGAGGGTTTTTTCAACCAACCCAGCTACCAGTTTCTGCGCAACGGCGGACACGGCCAGGCCGATCGGGTGGATTTTCTGGACCATCAGCGTGCCGTGATCCGCAACGCCACGTTCACCACTTGCAAGCGTCTACCGGTGCCGGACTGGGCACCAGACTGGATTTTGCGCGCCGGCACCATCAGTCTTGATAATGAAGAAAACGTTGGCAGCGCCCAACTGGCTGTCCTGAGCTTCAAGGGCGTGCCGCTGCTGCCAGTGCCCTACCTGACGTTCCCGCTGAGTGACCAGCGCAAATCGGGTTTTTTACCGCCCACGGTCGGGCTGGACAACGTGACCGGTTTTGAGTTGGCACAACCGTACTACTGGAACATTGCGCCCAACCGCGATGCCACTCTCACGCCCACGGTGATGACCAAGCGTGGCGTGAACCTGGGCACGCAGTTTCGCTACCTTGAGTCAGACTATGCCGGCAGTGTGAAGCTGGACTGGATGCCCGCCGACCGGCTACGCGACACCACGCGCTGGGGTTTGAACCTGGACCACCAGGCCCACTTCGCCAGCCGCTGGACCGACAGCGGCATCGGGCTGAACGTGGGCCTGAACCGCGTCAGCGACGACAACTACTGGCGTGATTTCACCCGGACCAACGCGTCTCTGACGCAGCGCCTGCTTTCCAATGAACTGGCGCTACAGTGGCAAAGCGGCGCCTTCAGCAACAGTGCGCGCGCACTGAGATGGCAGACGCTACAGGACGTGACCGCACCCATCGTGCCACCATACGACCGCCTGCCGCAGATCACCACGCGTTACGCACAGCTGGTCGGCACGGATGTAAACCTGTCGCTGGAAGCGGATTACACGCAGTTTCAATCCAATGCCAGTCTGACCGGTCAGCCCAATGCTGGCAGACTTTTTTCGCTCTTGCAAATAGAGCGCCCCTGGAGTGGTGCGGCTGGTTCACTCACACCCCGACTGCAATTGCACGCCACGCGATACCAGTTTGACACGCCGCTTGGCAGTGGTCAGCAGCAGGCCAACCGGGTGGTGCCAAGCCTGAGTCTGGACGGCACGGTGGTGTTTGAGCGCGACACCTCGTTTTTTGGCCGCAGCTTGCGCCAGACGCTGGAGCCGCGCGCTTTTTACGTCAACACGCCTTACCGCGATCAAAGCCTGCTGCCCAACTACGACTCGGGCGCCAACGACTTCAACCTGTCCACCATCTTTACCGAAAACGCCTTTGTCGGCAACGACCGCATCTCTGATAGCAACCTGCTGACGCTGGGTGTGACCAGCCGCTTGCTCGACCCGCAAACCGGCGCCGAGGCTGCACGGCTAGGGGTGGCACAGCGCCTGCGGTTTCAAAACCAAAACGTCACCCTGCCCGGCGGCACCCCTGCAACCGATCGCATCAGCGACATTCTGGTGGGGGGGGCAATTCACTGGAGCCCGCGCTGGAGCTTTGACGGCAGCTTCCAGTTCAATCCCGACACCGAGTCCACCGTGCGGTCGGCATTGAGCGCCAGTTACCGCCCCGGCAGCTACCGCACCGTGTCGGCGGCGTACCGGTTTCAGCGCAACGCCAGTGAACAGCTCGATCTGAGCTGGCAATGGCCGCTCTCGTTCCCGCAAATAGCCACAGCAGATGCCGGGGTACCGGGCAGCCGCTGGTACAGCGTGGGGCGACTGAACTACAGCCTTGCCGACCGCAAACTGGTGAATTCGGTGCTGGGCTTTGAATACGATGCCGGCTGCTGGCTGGGCCGCATTGTGCTGGAGCGCTTGCAGACCAGTACCGCCAGCGCAACCCAGCGCGTGATGTTCCAGCTGGAATTTGTTGGCTTCTCGCGCCTAGGCGTGAGCCCATTGAAAACCTTGCAAGACAATATCCAGGGGTACCGCACGTTGCGGGAATCTCCCGTTACGCCCAGCCGCTTTGACCGTTACGATTGACCCATCATGCTTGACCGTTATTTCCCATTTGGCCTGTTAGCGTTGGCACTGTTGTCGGGACCTGCTGCAAACGCGCAGGGATTGCGCGCACCTGATTCACCCATGACGCTGACGCCCCTGGCCGCTACTGCGCCAGCACGCTCCAGTAACGCGGCGGACTTCATCGTCGCCGTGGTCAATTCAGAGCCCATCACCAACCACGAGGTGCGCCGCCAGCTGGAACGGGTGGTGCAGCAACTTGCCGCCCAGCGCCGCCCCACCCCTGACCTGGCCCTGCTGGCGCCGCAAGTGTTGGACGATCTGATCAACCAGAAAGCGCAATTGCAGCTGGCGCGTGACACGGGACTGCGGGTGGAAGACGCGGCGCTGGACGAGGCCGAGGCATCCATTGCGCTGCAAAACCAGATTGACGTGGTAGAGCTGCATCGCCGCCTGGAGCGCGACGGACAAAGCGTGGTGCAGTTTCGCGCACAACTGCACGACCAGATCCTGATGCAGCGCCTGATCGAGCGTGAAGTGCAACCGCGCATCCGCGTATCCGACGCGGAGGTCGAGCAATACCTGCGCGACCAGCAGACGGCAGCGCCGTCGGGCGACATCGAACTCAACCTAGCACAGATTTTGGTGACTGTGCCCGAAGCGGCGACACCAACCCAGGTGGACGCCCTCAAGGCGCGGGCGCAGCGCGCGCTGGAGCGTGCGCGCAAGGGGGAAGACTTTGCCGCACTGGTACGCGAGTTTTCTGACGCTACCGACCTCAGTACCGGTGGCCAGTTGGGGTTGCGTACCGCCAGCCGCTACCCTGACCTGTTTGTGGCGGCCACCCAAGCCCTGGCCGTGGGCGACGTGGCAGAGTTGGTGCGCTCTGCGGCTGGCTTTCATGTGCTCAAGGTCGTTGAAAAGATCAACCCAAAAATGCCCACCGTGGCCGTCACGCAAAGCCATGCGCGCCACATTCTGCTCATACCCGGCCCCACCTTGAGTGAAGCCGCTGCGCGAGAAAAGTTGAGTGAGTTCAAAAAACTGGTGGTCAACGGCAAAGCCGACTTTGCCGCGCTGGCGCGTGAGCATTCCAAGGACGGCAGTGCCGCCAAGGGGGGCGATCTTGGCTGGAGCAGCCCGGGCATGTTTGTGCCCGAGTTCGAAACGGTCATGAACCGGCTGGCACCGGGCGAGGTCAGCGACCCGCTGCTAACGCGCTTTGGCATCCACTTGATCCAGTTGCTGGAGCGGCGCAAAGCCAGCCTGACGCCCGAGCAGCAACGCGAAGCCGTACGCGCCATGTTGCGCGAGAAAAAGTCAGAGCAGGTGTATCAAACCTGGGCGCAGGATGTGCGCGCACGCGCCTACGTCGAACTGCGCGAACCGCCCCTGTGAGCGCGCCAGAACCCCGACGCCTACGCAGCGCGGGCCGCACTGGTGGTCACATCGCGCGACGGCGTTTCGGGCAGCACTTTCTGGTCGATGGCGCGGTCATTGACGACATCGTTGCCGCCATCGCACCACAACCCGGGCAAGCCATGGTGGAGATCGGCCCCGGGCTGGCGGCGTTGACCCAGCCTTTGCTGCAACACATCGACCGCTTGACCGTGATCGAGCTGGACCGGGACCTGGCGCAGCGCCTGCGCGCCGACCCATGCCTGAATGTCATTGAATCTGATGTGCTTAAAGTGAACTTTGTCCATATTCAACAAGCGCTGAATGCTCCTAAATTAAGAGTAGTTGGCAACCTGCCCTACAACATTTCTACGCCTATCTTGTTTCATCTATTGGCCTATGTGGACGTGATCGAAGACCAGCATTTCATGCTGCAAAAAGAAGTCATCGACCGCATGGTGGCACACCCGGCCAGCGCTGCGTATGGTCGTTTGAGCGTGATGCTGCAATGGCGTTATGCGATGGAAAACGTGTTGGCAGTGCCGCCCGAAAGCTTTGCTCCGCCCCCGCGAGTGAACAGTGCGGTGGTGCGCATGCTGCCGCACGCTCAACCACCATTGGTGCATCAGCGCACGCTGGGTGAATTGGTCCAGGTGGCGTTCAGCCAGCGGCGCAAACTGCTGCGACACACGCTGGGGCGCTGGCTACAAGAAAGAAATTTTGCGGGTAACTTTGACGTGCAGCGCCGGGCCGAAGAGGTTCCGACCAGCGAGTACGTTCAACTGGCGCAAGAGGTCACGAAAGACCAGTGCGTGATGGATAGGGGACAGAACTGGCAGGCATGCAAGCTGCCCCACCCCAAAGAATGAAGGAGGGTCGCCATGGCCCGGCAGACAACCTGCTCTATTACTCTTTTTTCTGCCCCGCCAATTTCAGGCAGTCGTCCAGTAGCCCGCGTTGAAGGGGCTGCTCATGCGCAGCGCCTGGGGCGAGATGTCGAGCAATTTGTCAGTTGGCATTTTCTCGCCGGTTTCGGTCAAAATTTCAATCGGCGCGTGGCCTGGGGCGGTGCCGGTTTGCTGAGCCTGGTTCGCCCGTTCTGCTTGGCTGGTGTGTGCAGAACGGGCTACAGAAAAGAATAGAAACACCTGAAGGGTATTTTTCGGTCCCCCCAATAATCGGCAGTGTCGCGGAAGATGTCGAGCAACTGTTCGCGCGCTTCCTTGTCGAACTTGGCGTTGGCTGGAATGTGCTCCAGTACCACAATGAAACCAGGTTGCGGTCCGGACTTGTGCACCGGGTCGGTCATGCTATCGTAGAGCGAATCAAAGTTTTTACCGACCGCCACCGTCAGCATGAACTGCTGGCCGATCATGTCCAGAATATCCTGCTTGCTCTGGGCATTGCCCAGATTGGCGTACAAAAAATGGTGCCCCAGCGCAGTAGCGGCCTCTTGCAGGTCAGGCACACGAAACGCCCGGATCGACTGAACGATATTCGGGCGCACGCCCCGGAGCAAGCCTTCCGCAGCGCTTGTGGGCGGCTTCAGGGTAGCGATGGCAGGCGACATGTTCATTTTCTTTTCACTTCTCAAAAATAGGAATCCAACTCAAGGCGAAATCCGCCGAAAACTCTGGTAATGGTCGGCTGTGTAGTAACAAACATCGGGTACTCGAGGCTTGCCACCGCACACAATCCGGCGCACACCCCGGTGCTTCAAGCCCGGTGTTGCCACGGTGTACTCGCGGTAATAGCCACGCTTTTTGATGGGTAGTAAACGCTCCCGATTACCAAATACCACACCATCTCTTTCGCTGGCAAACGGACCGCCCTGATAGATCAGTGCAACCATTTGCTGGCCCTCACGCGGCAACTCACTCAGCCCGATTGCCTGCTGGCTCTGATCTGGCGCAACGGATCGGGCTTGCGCCCCACCGACCATCGCCAGCAGAAAAACCAGGCCAGCAATGAAAAGCTGAAATCGCTTACAACGTGGCATGACACCTGTTTCTCAACTCAAAACCCGGGTTTACCCGGACACGCAGGGCGCGTAGTGTCGATGATTTAGCAAAAAAAAGCAAGTCACTGCCCAAAAAATAGGCAGCAACAAGGGGATGAGCACCCGAGACCCGCCCCTGGCCCGGCGTGCTCAGGTCGCGTCGCTTTAGCGCGTCGCGTTGGCGTCAGCGACCGTCAGCGCGGTCATGTTGACAATGCGCCGCACCGTGGTGCTGGCCGTCAGGATGTGCGCCGGTTTAGCCGCGCCCAGCAACACAGGCCCCACCGCAATGCCGCCACCAGCCGCAGTTTTGAGCAAGTTGTAAGCGATGTTGGCCGCATCAATGTTGGGCAATACCAGCAAATTGGCATCGCCGTGCAGGGTGCTGTTGGGCATGATAACGCGCCGCTCCGAACTGTCCAGCGCCACGTCGCCATGCATTTCGCCGTCCACGTCGAGCTCGGGGGCCTGCTCACGCAGCAGCGCCAGCGTATCGCGCATCTTGACGGCACTGGGCTGGCTGCTGCTGCCAAAGTTGGAGTGGCTGAGCAGCGCCACCTTGGGCGGAATGCCGAAACGGCGCATTTCTTCGGCCGCCATACGGGTAATTTCAGCCAACTGCTCGGCCGTGGGGTCGTAATTGATGTGCGTGTCGACCAAAAACAGTTGCCGCCCTGGCAGCATCAGACAATTCATGGCGGCGTAGGTTTTAACGCCTTCGCGTTTGCCAATGACCTGGTCGATGTAGTTCAGGTGCAGCGCAGTGGTGCCCCAGGTACCACAAATCATACCGTCTGCAAAACCTTTGTGCACCATCATCGCCGCGATCAGTGACAGACGCCTGCGCATGTCAATCTTGGCCATCGGGGCGGTGACACCCTTGCGCTCGGTCATGCGATGGTAAGTTTGCCAGAAGTCGCGGTAACGGTCGTCGTGTTCGACGTTGACGACTTCGTAGTCCACCCCTTGCTGTAGGCGTAGGCCAAATTTTTCGACGCGCGCAGCAATGACTTTGGGACGACCGACCAGTGTCGGCAAGGCCAGGCCTTCGTCCACCACGATCTGCGCCGCGCGCAACACGCGTTCGTCTTCACCCTCGGAGAACACCACGCGTTTCTTGAGCGCTTTTTTGGCCGCAGTAAAGATCGGCTTCATGACCGTGCCCGAGGCATAGACAAAGCTTTGCAATTTTTCGCAGTAGGCGGTCATGTCGGAAATCGGGCGCTGCGCCACGCCCGAGTCCATGGCCGCCTGCGCCACTGCGGGCGCCACCTTGATCATCAGACGCGGATCAAATGGCTTGGGAATCAGGTATTCACGGCCAAACGCCAGTGGCTCGCCGGTATAGACTGCCGCCACCACCTCGCTCTGTTCGGCCTGTGCGAGTTCGGCAATGGCATGCACTGCGGCCATTTCCATCTCGACCGTGATGGTGGTCGCCCCCGCGTCCAGTGCGCCCCGGAAGATGTACGGAAAGCACAGGATGTTGTTGATCTGGTTCGGGTAATCGCTGCGCCCGGTACCGATGATGGCGTCGTCTCGCACCGACTTGACTTCTTCAGGGGTGATCTCGGGCGTGGGGTTGGCCAACGCAAAAACGATCGGGTTGGGCGCCATGCGCGCGACCATGTCTTTTTTGAGCACGCCTCCGGCAGAAAGACCCAGAAAGACGTCGGCGTTGTCGATCACTTCACCCAGTTTGCGTGCCGCCGTTTTTTGCGCGTAGATGCTCTTGTCAGGATCCATCAACTCGACCCGGCCTTCATAGACCACCCCGGCCAGGTCGGTGACCCAGACGTTTTCACGCCGCACGCCCAGCTTGACCAGCAGACCTACACAGGCCAGTGCCGCAGCGCCCGCGCCCGACGTCACCAGCTTGACTTTGGTGATGTCTTTGCCCGCCACCTTCAGGCCGTTCATGATGGCCGCACCGACCGTGATGGCGGTGCCGTGCTGGTCGTCATGAAAGACCGGAATCTTCATGCGCTCGCGCAGCTTGCGCTCGACATAAAAGCAATCCGGCGCCTTGATGTCTTCCAGGTTGATGCCGCCAAAAGTAGGCTCCAAAGACGCGATGATGTCCACCAGTTTGTCGAGGTCTTTCTTTTCGTTGATCTCGATGTCAAACACATCGATACCGGCGAACTTTTTGAACAGGACGCCCTTGCCTTCCATCACCGGTTTGCCCGCCAGCGGGCCGATGTCGCCCAAACCCAGCACCGCGGTACCGTTGGTGACCACGGCCACCAGGTTGCCGCGGCTGGTGTACTTGTAAGCCGCGTTCGGGTCTTTGACGATTTCTTCGCACGGCGAAGCCACACCGGGTGAATACGCCAGCGCCAGATCGCTCTGGTTGACAAGCTGTTTGGTCGCGGCAATGGCGATCTTGCCGGGGGTAGGAAATTCGTGATAGTCCAGCGCTGCACGGCGCAACTGCGCGCGCTTGTCGTCGGCGTCAGGATGGGTTTTGGGCATGAAGCCTCCGCTTGTGGGTGGCGCCTTTCAAATGAACGCGCCGTTAATAAGGGGGTCGGACGATATTGTAGGCTTGCCCTCAGAACCGAATCCCGGCCCGAATCTCATGCGACGTCGAGCTGTTCCGGGTTGAGAAACTGTTTGCCATAACGCCGATAGATGCCGCTGTTGATGAAAATGTCGTACAGATCAGGATCAATATGGCCATTGCGCTTGAAGTCCTCCAGAATGCCCAGCGCTTGCGACATTTTCATGCCCAGTTTGTACGGCCTGTCGCAGGCGGTCAGTGCCTCAAAAATGTCGGCAATGCCCATGATGCGCGCCTGCACGGACATCTGCTCGCGCGTGAGTCCTTTGGGATAACCTTTGCCGTCCATCCGTTCGTGGTGTCCCCCGGCGAATTCGGGCACGTTTTTCAAGTGTCTGGGCCAGGGCAGTTTCTCCAGCATTTTGATGGTGGCCACGATGTGATGGTTGATGATTTCGCGTTCGGCCGAGGTGAGTGTGCCCCTGCGGATGCACAGGTTATCCATTTCGTCGGCATTCAAAAAATCGGCTTGTACCCCGTCAATGTTGCGCCACTGGTGCTGGGTGCCAATGCGCCGCACGCACGCCACGTCTGCGTCAGACATGGCTTCACCACCGACATTTGATTTGCGGAGGAAGTCACGCTCCTCATTCAACCGCGCCTGGGTTTCTGCCGATCGCTTCATGATGGCCGATTCGGTATCTGGTTGAACCACGGGACGTAACGCCAACTGTTCACGCAAAGCCACAATTTCCGTGTCGCGCTTGAGCACCTCAAATCGTGTGTCAATCAGGGCAATCCGATCAAACAAGGTGTGCAATTTGGTTGCTTTGTCTACCACGTGAACGGGCGTTGTGATCTTGCCGCAGTCGTGCAACAAGCCCGCAATCTTGAGCTCATAACGATCAGCATCCGTGAGTGAAAAATCAGCCAGCGGACCGGAGTCAGTGGCGCTGACGGCTTCTGCCAGCATCATCGTCAATTCGGGTACGCGCTGGCAGTGCCCACCGGTGTAGGGTGACTTTTCATCAATAGCCAAGTTGATCAAACCCACAAAGGATTCAAACAGATTCTCCAGTTGGGTCATCAAGAGCCGGTTACTCAGGGCGATAGCAGCTTGTGAGGCCAATGACTCCGCCAAGCTCTGGTCTGCGTCGGTAAAGGTCTGCACTTGGTGCGTCTTCGGATCGATCGCGTTGATCAGTTGCAACACACCAATGATGGCGCCTTCATGGTCGCACATAGGCACCGTTAAAAACGACTGTGACCGATAGCCAGTGCGCGCATCAAAACCTCGTGTTCCTGCAAAGTCAAAACGGTCGGTTTCTTCGTAAGCATCCGGTATATTGACAGTGACGCCATGGATGGCAGCGTAAGCCGCCACCAGGGCATCATTGGGTTGGCCGTCTTGCTTAAGCAGCGCAATGTCGGGAAAACCAACCGCACAGCCAGAGGTACCGCCCATCCAGATATTCAATGAATCGGTGCGAAGAATTTCAAAACGCAGTGATTTGCCGTCTTCGGTCATCCGGTACAGCGTGCCACCGTCAGCGTGCGTGATCGCCTTGGCCGCCAGCAGTATCTGCTCGAGCACACGGTTGATGTTGCGCTCTCTGGACAAAGCCGCGCCAACCGTATTGAGCTGCTCCAGCCTAGCCAAAAGGCTCTGAATTGTGTTTGATTTTGCGTCGGTTTGGGTGCGCATTGGACGGGCCTCCGTGGGTTGTCTTGGACAAGCTCTGACGACAGTTTAGAGCGAATCGTCAAACCATGCGCGACGTCAGCGCTCGCAGGCCGGATACGTGGCCTAAAGCTGCTTTCGCATCGACGCTGTAGGAATACGTAAGCCTTCGCGGTACTTGGCAACGGTACGCCTGGCGCATTCAATGCCCTGTTCTTTGAGCATGTCTGACAACTGGTTGTCGCTCAGGGGCTTGGTCGTGCTTTCGGCTTCGATGAATTGCTTGATCAGTGCGCGCACTGCGGTGCTGGAAGCGTTGCCACCGGCTTCAGTGGCCAAACCCGAGCCAAAAAAATACTTCAGCTCGAAGGTGCCCATCGGTGTGGCCATGTACTTGGAGGTGGTGACCCGGCTTATCGTGGATTCATGCAAACCCAGTTCATCGGCAATTTCGCGCAGCACCAGCGGGCGCATGGCCAGCTCACCATGGATAAAAAAGCTTTTCTGCCGTTCGACGATGGCGTTGCTAACGCGCAGGATGGTGTCAAAACGCTGCTGGATGTTGCGAATGAACCAGCGCGCTTCTTGCAGCCGCTGCTGTAGTGCCACGACGTTGGCTGCGTCACTGCCGCTGGCCTTGTGGCCGCGCAGTGCGCTGGCATAGACGTCATGCACGCGCAGACGTGGCATCACCTCGGGGTTCAGTCGCACCTGAAACGCAGGGGTAACAGCATCGCCCGTGCGAACCACCAGTACATCAGGGATGATCAGGTTGCGCTCAACATCCACAAAACGGCGCCCCGGCTTGGGCTCCAGGTGGGCAATCATCGCCAACGCGCTGCGAACTGCAGCTTCTGTGGCGCCAACCAGCGGCATCAGGCGTTTGATGTCACGCCGCGCCAACACCTCCATGGGCTGCTCACATACACGCAGCGCCAGATCGATATGGGCTGGCTCAAACGCCAGATTGCCGTGCAACGCAAGCAACTGCAGACGCAGGCATTCGGCCAGATTGCGTGCACCCACGCCCACTGGCTCCAGGCTTTGCAACAAGCCCAACGCCACCTTGAAATGGTGTGTCAGTTGCTCAAACTCTTGCTCATTTTCACCTGCCAGAGCGCGTACCAGCTCGGTCAAGTTGTCTTCAAGATAACCATCGTCGTTAAGCGATTCGATCAAAAAACGCAAGGCAGCGCTGTCTTCTGCGCCCAGCCGCAGCGATAACGCTTGGCGGTGCAAATAACTTTGCAAAGACTCCTGGTTACGCGCCAGCTCGGTGGCGTCCAGGTCGTCATCCGTACTGAGATTGTTGCCGCGCGCGGGTGCGTCACCGCCCCATTCGCTGTCATCGGGGGCCAGGCTGACGCTGCCATCACCGTCCCAAGACACGGCGTCGTCTGACGACAAGCCCGCTTCGCTGTCCGCTGCGCTAACGACCCCAGCGTAGTCGATGCCAGGCAGGGCTGCCATCTCAAAGTCGCGGTCACCCGCACTGACCGGGGTATCTGCGTGTGCCAAGCCAAACGCCTCGCGCTCGGCTTCTTCCACGCTGCGTTCCAGAAACGGGTTGTCGTCGAGCATCTGGCTCACTTCCTGGCTCAGTTCCATGGTGGAGAGCTGCAACAATCGGATGGACTGTTGCAACTGCGGCGTAAGCGCCAGATGCTGCGAAATGCGTAGGGAAAGACCTGGCTTCATGGTGCTTTGGAATCGGTCTCTTACATGCGGAAATGTTCGCCCAGATAGACCCGCCGCACGTCGGCGTCGTTGACGATGTCTGCCGGCGTGCCCTGGGCCAGCACGCGCCCCTCGCTGATGATGTAGGCGTGGTCACATATGCCCAAGGTCTCGCGCACGTTGTGGTCGGTGATCAACACGCCAATGCCCCGACCTTTCAGGAAGCTGATAATGCGCTGGATTTCGATCACCGCAATCGGGTCGATACCGGCAAATGGCTCGTCGAGCAAGATAAAGCGCGGTTGCGTCGCCAGCGCGCGGGCAATTTCCACCCGGCGACGCTCGCCACCCGAGAGCGACAGTGCACTTGACTCGCGCAGGTGCTCTACCCGCAAGTCCTGTAGCAAGGCGGTCAGGCGCTTGTCGATGTCAGACTCACTGAGCGCGCGGCCACGCTCGTCCACCTGTAGCTCTAGCACAGCACGCACGTTGTCCTGCACGCTGAGCTTGCGAAAAATCGACGCCTCTTGTGGCAAGTAGCTCAACCCCAGGCGTGAGCGGCGGTGTATCGGCAGGTGCTCGATCGACTGGCCGTCGATACTGATGTCCCCCGAGCTGGCACGCACAAGACCCACAATCATGTAGAACGATGTGGTCTTGCCCGCGCCATTGGGCCCGAGTAAACCAACGATCTCGCCCTTGCGCACCGCCAGCGACACGTCTTTGACCACCTCGCGGCTACCGTAAACCTTTTGCAGGTGATGCGCCTGCAGGCAACTATCTGCACAGCCGCGCTCGCGCGGTGGCAGAGCCCCTTGGCTGGATGGCAGCGGCGCCAAAGCGTCGGTCATCGTCACGGTTTGGTTCCACGCAACTGGGGCGATTCACGCAGCGGCAAGCCTGGTGCAGAAGCGGCTTTTCCGGGTGACGCCGCGCCCTCCTGCTTGGGCGTGAGCGTGGCGCGCACCCGACCCGGTGCCAAACCCGCAGCAGAGCTGGCCACGTTGTCGGCCACCGGTGCGCCGTCAAGCGTAAACACCTCTGTGCTGTTGTTATAGACGATGACAGATGCACTAAACTCGTCGTTGAGCTTGCTGCCCAGGTAGCGACGAAGCTGCGCATTGCCAATGAACTTGACGGAATCTGCGCGACCGTCATAGTCGATGGTCTGGCCCTCGCCTTCGACGAATTCATCCACGCCTTCACGCTTTTGCCGGAAGAACGCCAATTTGTCAGGCGCTGCCGTCACCAGACCAAACTGGTTGCCCTGCGGATCCTGTCGCACCTCTACCTTGGCACCCCGGATCATGATAGTGCCTTTGGTCAGTACCACACGGCCACTGAAAACGCTGACCTTTTGGGCATCGTCGTAGCGCAAGGCGTCGGCCTCGACATTCATGGGTTTGTCGCGATCCGCCCGCTCGGCTTGCACCGGCGTCGCCCACAGAAAAGCCAACACCAACAAGCATCCGCAGAAAACACGGTTTTTCATAGAGGCATGAATCTTGCATAAAACATGCCCGCGATTGTAGTGGCGCTGGGCTGTTTTCAACGTCCGGCGCGTACCTGTTCGATCAGAAACTCAGCCACCCGAAGCAGCCGCTCCATGCTGCCGGCGAGGGCTCCGTCGGTGTAGTATCGACCGGCAATCCCCAGCGCCGGCACCCCATCGACCCGATAGGCTTGCGTCATCTGGATCGCACGGCTGGCTTGGGTGGCAACGCCAACCGACGTGAAGTGGCTGGCAAACGCCGTCCTATCGACGCCCTGTTGGACCAACCAATTGGTGATGGCATCACCCCGCTTGAGGTCGATTTTGCCGACATGAATGGCGGCAAATACGCGAGCGTGCAGTTGCTCAAGCGAACCCATCGCCTGTAACGCGTAGAACAAGCGCTGCTGGGGCACCATGCTGTCATTGAATGCCACCGGTATTCGCTTAAAAACAACATCACTGGGCAACTGTTTGACCCAGGGCGACAGCACCGGCTCAAACGCGTTGCAATGCGGGCAGTTGTACCAAAAAAACTCGATCAGCTCGATTTTGCCTGCGGGCGCGTCCACCGGTGCCAGCGGACTGACCGGCAAAAAGTCTGGTCCGGCGCGAAACGCCCCCGCCTGCGCCCAAGCTACAACGGGTTTGAAGACGCTTGCAGCCACACCCGCTGTGGCAGCCAGCGACAGTACGTGACGACGATGCATAAGATGAACTCCCAATAAATGAAGTAGCCGTTCAGAGTGCACAATGGCCGGATTGTTCCGTGCGAATCCTCAACGTTGCACGCGCACCAGCGCGGCATCAATGCCGGTGGCAGCGATCTTGGCCTTGGCAGCGTCAGCTTCGGCGCGTGTCTGCAAGGGCCCGAGGCGCACTCGATAGACCACGCGCCCGGCCTGCTCGCGCTCGCTCACCTTGGTTTCAATGCCTGCCAGCGACAGCTTGGCGCGCTGACTTTCAGCGTCCTCGTTAGTACGGTATGCACCGACCTGGACAAAATAGACAAACGGATCAGCACTGGCATCCTTGGTCTTGAGCAAATCGCCCAACGGGTCGGCATTGACTGCAGGCTTGACCTCGACGTTGGCAACTGGCTTGGCATCGGATGCAGGATTTGCGGCAGTTGATACTACTTGCTCTGCAGCAGAAGCGGCACGCGCCGGGTTCTTGCCGTACAGCGGTGCGTTGGGGTCCCAGTCCTTGTTCTTCTTTGACTCGGCGGCATCCTGGTCAGACGGACGGTTGGCCCCCCGGTCCAGAAACGGTACCGGCACCTTGGTGACGTACACCGCCACGATCAGCGCAATGGCCAGCCCGGCCACCAGCCCGAGCACAAAACCCAGAAATGTTCCACCACGTTGTTGATGCATAAATTGCCTTCCAGCCCTTACGAATATTGCACAAGTCGCTACATTTTTTGGGGTGCACTGACGCCCAGCACCGCCAACCCGTTGCGCAGCACTTGTGCGGTGGCGGCCACCAACGCCAGGCGTGCCCGCTTGTCAGCGTCGTCGTCCACCAGAATGCGCTCGGCGTCGTAATAGCTGTGGTAGCTGGCGGCCAACTCGCGCAGATAAAAAGTCACGTCGTGCGGCGCAAAACCGGCGGCGGCGTTGCTCAGCATGTCGGGGTATTTGGCCAGTTGCAGCATCAGGGCCTGCGCCGCCGGTGTGTCCAGCGGGGCCAGATCGGCTTGCGCCAACGCCGCTGCGTCACCGCCCCAAGCCGCCAGCACCGAGCAGATACGCGCATGGGCATATTGCACGTAATACACCGGGTTGTCGTTGTTCTTTTGTACGGCCAGGTCGACATCGAAGGTGTATTCGGTATCAGGCTTGCGACTGAGCAAAAAGAAACGCACCGCATCTTTGCTGGTCCATTCGATCAGGTCGCGCAGCGTCACGTAGCTGCCCGCGCGCTTGCTGATCTTGACTTCTTGCCCGCCGCGCACCACGCGCACCATGGTATGCAGCACGTAGTCGGGGTAGCCCTGCGGAATGCCCACGTCGGCCGCTTGCAGCCCCGCGCGCACGCGGGCAATGGTGCCGTGGTGGTCCGTGCCCTGGATGTTGATGACCTTGGCAAAGCCGCGCTCCCACTTGGTAATGTGGTAGGCCACGTCGGGCACAAAGTAGGTGTACGTACCGTCCTGCTTGCGCATGACGCGGTCTTTGTCGTCACCGTAGTCGGTGGTTTTGAGCCACAGTGCGCCGTCCTGCTGGTAGGTTTTGCCCGCCTGAATCAAGCGCAAAACCACCGCCTCCACCTTGCCAGACGTGTATAAGCTGCTCTCTAAATAATAGTTGTCAAACTTGACGGCAAAGGCCTGCAAGTCCAGGTCCTGCTCGTGGCGCAGGTAGGCCACAGCAAACTGGCGGATGCTGTCGATGTCTTGCGCGTCGCCACTGGCGGTAAAGCTGCGGTCATCCGAGGTGACGGTTTTTTGGGCCAGAAAGTCAGCTGCAATGTCGGCGATGTAATCACCGTTGTAAAAGTTTCTGCTCACCGGGTTGTCGGGGTCGGTCGGCCAGCAAGCGTCGCCCGGTTTGAAGCCCTGCGCACGTAACTGCGTGCTGGTAGCCAGCGTACCGATCTGCACGCCCGCGTCGTTGTAATAAAACTCACGATAGACGTCCCAGCCCTGACTGGCAAACAGGTTGCAGATGGCGTCGCCTAGCGCCGCCTGGCGCCCATGCCCCACGTGCAGCGGGCCGGTGGGGTTAGCCGAGACAAATTCCACCAGCATGCGCTGGCCGTTGGCCGGGCGCTGGCCATAAGCCGAGCCTTGCGCCAACACACTTTTGACCACCTGTTGCTTGGCCGCTGGCTTGAGCCGAATGTTGATGAAACCCGGCCCCGCCACTTCCAGCGCATCCACCCAGGTCTGGAACGCTAGCGTGGCTTGCAACGCCACACACAGGGCGTCGGCCAATTGGCGCGGGTTTTGTTTCAGCGGCTTGGCCAGTTGCATGGCCGCCGTGGTGGCCAGATCGCCATGTGCGGCGACCTTGGGCGACTCGAAGGCGGCCTTGGCGCCAGCGCCTGGCTGCAAATCATCCAGCGTCTGGCGCAGGGTTTGGAGTAATTCAGTAGTAACGGTCAACATGGGCTAATTTTAGGCGGTGCTTTGTTCTGACCCAGCAGCGACGTATTCCGGATCCAAACCCCGCACTCAACCCGCGTTGTCAACCCGCAGATGCTTGACCAGTTGGCCCCCTACAGCCATACTCCCGCCTCAATACAAGAGGACGATACCATGCCAGACACTTGCACGCCCGAAGAATCTTTGGACACGCAACCCATGTTGCCAAGGGTGCATTACCTGACCAAGCCTCTGTCCCACATCGGCGCCTGGACGCATTACTTCAGGAACGCAGAAATTCCGGTGCTGGCGATAACAGCCCGAGCCATTGAAGAACTGCGCGCCATGGAAGACGATGTCGATGCCAACATGCTCACGCCTATCATCCAAGCCGACCCGCTGATGACGCTCAAGCTGTTGGCGCGGGTGGCCAGCCTGCGCCGCCCTGGCTCCAACACGGAAACCGAATCGGTCACAACATCATTGGTGTTGATGGGCATTTCACCTTTTTTCAGGCATTTTGACAAGTTCATCACCGTCGAAGACTGGTTAGCCGACCAGCCCGAGGCCATGCAAGGGTTGCAAGTGTTGCTGAACCGGGCCGAACGCGCTGGACAGTTTGCCCTAGGGTTTGCCGTGCACCGGGGTGATACCGACGCCACCATCATCCATCAGGCCGCGTTTTTGAACGATTTTGCTGACATGATGGTATGGTTGCATGCGCCAACACTGGCCATCCAGATTCGCGACGCGCAGTCGGCAGACTCTACCTTACGCTCAAGCGTGATCCAGAAAGAAGTGTTGGGCATCGAGATGAACGATTTGCGCCAGGCGCTAATGAAACTCTGGCACCTGCCCGAACTGTTGGTAAACATCAGCGACGACCGCCACGCCGCGCACCCAAGCGTTCAATGTGTGGTGCTTGCGGCTCGACTGGCCCGGCATACTGCGGCGGACTGGGAAAACGCCGCAGTGCCCGACGATATCGAAGACATTTCGCGTCTGCTCAACGCCTCGCCCAGGGCTACTTTAGCGTTTTTGCACAAGATCGATCATCCAGTTGTGGAGGCGGCTGCGCTGACCTGCTCGCTACAGCCACCAGAGTTATCCGATCCATCAGCTCCAACAGCTTCAACAGCAGACTGACGGGCACGCGCCATCAAGCCACCAAGGTTGACCCGGGTCTTGCGCCATCCCACGTTGGAGGGCAGGTGGGGCGGGTCGTCCCGAGGCAGCGACAGGCTATCAACTTGGTTGAACTTTTTTATTAGCACTCACTCGTAGAGAGTGCTAATATTGGGTTAGTTAGCCATCAGGAGTAAGGACATGACTGCTTTATCTGCCACCCCAAATACCGCCTTGGCCCTGAAAAACCCTTGGGCGCTGGTGCCCGCTCTGGGCAATCTGGACGCTTACATTTCTGCCGTCAACCGCATGCCGATGCTGACCCTGGAAGAAGAGCAGTCTTTTGCGCGCAAGTTCCGCCAAGACAACGACTTGGAAGCCGCTGGCAAGCTGGTGCTGTCGCACCTGCGGCTGGTGGTATCCACCGCGCGCCAGTACCTGGGCTATGGTTTACCGCACGGCGATCTGATTCAAGAAGGCAATGTGGGCCTGATGAAAGCCGTCAAGCGCTTTGACCCGGAACAGGGCGTGCGCCTGGTGAGCTACGCGTTGCACTGGATCAAGGCCGAAATCCACGAATACATTTTGAAAAACTGGCGCATGGTCAAGGTAGCCACCACCAAGGCGCAGCGCAAGCTGTTTTTCAACCTGCGCAGCATGAAGCAGCGCTACCGCAGTGATGACGCCGCCGCCGACCTGGACAGCCACCGCAATACGCTCAGTGACAGCCAGATCGACGCCATGGCCAGCGAACTCAACGTCAAGCGCGAAGAAGTCATCGAGATGGAAGCGCGCATGGCCGGGGGCGACGTGCTGCTGGACCCCAGCCCGTCCGACGACGGCGAAGAAGCTTTTGGCCCCATCGCCTACCTGACCGACGCCACGCACGAGCCCACCGCCATGATTGAAGCGCGCCACCGCGACGAACTGGCTAGCAGCGGTCTGGCGCAAGCGCTGGAGACGCTGGACGAGCGCAGCCGCCACATTGTCCAAGAGCGCTGGCTCAAGGTCAACGACGACAGCTCGGGTGGCATGACGCTGCACGACTTGGCCGCCGTCTACGGCGTCAGCGCCGAGCGCATCCGCCAGATTGAGGTGGCCGCACTGAAGAAAATGAAGAAATCGCTGGTGGAATTTGCCTGACGCTGCGCGCCAGCCACGGTAAGCTGCGGCTTACACTCCACAGCCTCCAGCGGCAACGCGCCTTGGGGGCTTTTTTGTATCTTTAGCCTGTTAAACGGAGTCCCCGCCATGGTCTTTTCAAACCGTCGAAACGCAATGTTTTTGATAGCTGCTTGCGCTCTATCCAAATGGTCTAGCGCCCAAAATAGTATCAAAACCCCGGGCTGGCCCAGCAAGCCGGTGCGCATCATCGTCGGCTTTCCGGGTGGGTCGTCGCCTGACCTCACCGCCCGCACGCTCGCCGAGCCGCTGGCCCATGCACTGGGGCAACCGGTGATTGTTGAAAATAAGGTGGGCGCGGGCGGCAACATCGGTGCCGACCTGGTCGCCAAAGCGACCGACAACCATACGTTGGGGCTGATGATCAACGGCAACCTCACCACCGCCAAGCTGCTCAACCCCAAACTGGCGTACGACCCGCTGAAAGACTTGCAGCCCATCAGCCTGGTGGGCGTGTCGCCGCTGGTGCTGATGGCCCCCTTGAAAGCCCCTGGCGCTGACGCACGCGGCTTTATTGCTGCGGGCAAGCAGGCCGGCAACCGCTGGAGCTACGGCTCGCCCGGTGTCGGCACGGTGGGCCACATCGGCATGGAATACCTGCAGTCGCGCACCGGCCTGCAAGCGGTGCATGTGCCCTACCCGGGTTACGCGCAGGTGGCCACCGCCATGGTGGCGGGCGACCTGCACCTTTCCATGCTGCCCCCGGCGCTGGCCATGGCGCAGGTGCGCGGCGGCAAGCTGCGCGCCATGGGTGTCACCAGCAGCGGGCGCAGCAGCCTGTTGCCGGAGCTGCCCAGCATGACCGAAGCGGGGGTGGCCAATTTCAACCTGGAAATCTGGAACGCGGTGGCCGCACCCACCTCGCTGCCCAAGCCGATCGTGGCGCGTTTGTCAGAGCTGATCAGCGAATTGGCGCGCGCGCCAGAAATCCGTCAAAAACTCTACCAGCAAGGCTGGCAGGTGGTGGGTTCCTCCCCTGAAGGATTGGCGCGGCGCATCCAGGCCGACACGCAGCAGTTTGGAGCGGTCATCAAGACGCTGGGGCTGGGGCAAAAATAACAGTGGTTCAAAGCCGAACCAGGGTCACTGTTTTGAACCCGCGCGGCGACTGGCTTTGGCGGCCTCCTCATACGGGGGTACCTGAAAACGAAGTTTCGGCGAAGCCAAATCGTCGGCCGCCAAAACCAGCCACCGCGCTGAACGGTGTTGAAAAGAATCTCATCCCAAAATCGCTAGCCGGATCGGCCCCGCAGGTGAGCGCCGATTTCGGGTACCCCCGTATGAGGCGCTCGCCTGTGGGGCTGGTCCGGCGGGTTGCCCACAAAAGCTGATCAAATCACAAAGGGACTGCTATCTCATCGACCGTCAAAACTTGGTCAGATCGGGTTGACGCTTTTCCAGAAAGGCGCCAAAAGCCTCGCGTGCGGCGGGCTGGCGCACCAGTTCACCAAACAGCACGCCTTCCTCTGCAATGCGCTGTTGCAGTAAATCAGCCTGCCCCTGTTTCATCAGGCGCTTGGCCGCCATCAAGGCCTGGGTGGGCTTGGCTGCCAATTTGCGCGCCTGACGCTGCGCCAGCGCGTTGGCTTCTGACGGCGGCACGATGCGCGCCACCAGGCCCATCTCCAACGCAGCCTCAGCGGTAAAAGGCTCACCCAGCAGCAAGGCCTCAGCCGCACGACCGTAGCCCATGCGCTGCGGTGCCAGCAGGCTGGAACCCGCCTCTGGGCATACGCCTAGATTGACAAACGGCATGGAAAACGCGGCGTTATCACCCGCATACACCAAATCGCAGTGCAACAGCATGGTGGTGCCGATGCCCACCGCCGGACCGCAGACGGCGGCCACAATCGGCTTGGCGCAAGTGCTGATGGCTTTGAGGAAGCGAAACACCGGCATATCGGGCGAGGTCGCCGGACGGGTCAAAAAGTCTGAAATGTCATTGCCCGAGCTGAACACCGTCTCGTGGCCTTGAATGACGATGGCGCGCACGCCGTCGTCGCTTTGGGCAGACACCAACGCCTCGGCCAGGGCGGCGTACATCGCGGTGGTGATGGAATTTTTCTTGTCAACCCGATTAAAGGTCAGGGTCAGCACGCGGTCAGATGTGTCAATTAATAGGTCTTGCATGGTTTTATTTAATCAGATGGGGTCAGAGTTTGGTCAGATGGGGTCAGAGTTTAGTCATCGCTGCGCGAGTGGTCTGACCCCAGGTCTCAGATGCGCTCAAAAATCCCTGCGGCGCCTTGACCCATGCCGATGCACATGGTCACCATGCCGTATTTGCCGCCTGTGCGCTGCAGGGCGTGGATAACGGTAGCGGCGCGGATGGCGCCGGTGGCGCCCAGCGGGTGGCCCAGCGCAATGGCGCCGCCCAGCGGATTCACCTTGCTCTGGTCCAGCCCGAGCGTGTTGATGACGGCCAGGCTTTGCGCGGCAAAGGCTTCATTGAGTTCGATCCAATCCAACTGATCGAGCGTCAAGCCACCGTTTTTCAGCGCTGCCGGAATGGCCTCGATTGGGCCAATGCCCATGTACTGCGGCGGCACGCCCCGGGCGGCAAATGACACAAAGCGCGCCAGGGGTTTCAGGCCAAACTGTTTGAGCGCTTTTTCGCTGACCAGAATCAGCGCACCGGCACCGTCGGAGGTTTGCGAGCTGTTGCCCGCCGTGACGCTGCCGCGCGCGGCAAACGGCGACTTGAGCTTGGCCAGCCCTTCCAGACTGGTATCGGGGCGCGCGCCCTCGTCCACGCTCACCACACGTTTCTTTTCAATGACTTCACCGGTGGCCAAGTTCGGGGCACGGTCGATCACTTCAATCGGCGTCGTCTCTGCCGTGAAATAACCCGCCGCCTGGGCGGCCAGGGCGCGCTGGTGCGACTGCAGGGCAAACGCGTCCTGCGCTTCGCGGCTCACCTTCCATTGCGTGGCGACTTTTTCTGCCGTGAGTCCCATGCCGTAGGCGATGCCAATATCTTCATCGCGCGCAAACATCAGCGGTGAAAACGACGGTGCGTTGCCGCCCATCGGCACCATGCTCATACTCTCAACGCCAGCGGCGATCATCACGTCGGCCTCGCCCACGCGAATGCGGTCGGCGGCCATCTGGATGGCGGTCACGCCCGAGGCGCAAAAGCGGTTCACGGTGACCCCGCCCACGCGCGTCGGCAGGCCGGCCAGCACAGCAGCGGTGCGGGCAATGTTCAGGCCCTGCTGGCCTTCGGGCATGGCGCAGCCGCAGATGATGTCTTCAATGGCGTTGGGATCCAGCCCGGGGGCTTGCGCCAGCGCCGACTGCAGCACCTTGACCAGCAGGTCATCCGGGCGCGTGTTACGGAAAAACCCGCGCGACGATTTGCCAATGGGGCTGCGCGTGGCAGCAACGATGTAGGCATCTTGAATTTGTTTCATGGTGACTCTTTTCTGTAACAGTCAAAGTTAAATATCTGAACGGGGTTCGTGACTAAGCAAGCGTAGCGAGCGGCTTTTAGGCTTGGGCGAGGAGCGCAGCAACCGGAACGTACACCCGTACGTGAGGATTGCGAGCACCGCCCAACGACGCATAAAAGCCGCGCAGTAGCTTGATTAGTTACGAACCGGTTTGCCGGTGGACATCATCCCCATGATGCGCTCTTGCGTTTTGGGGTTGGCCAGCAGCGTGGCGAAGGCTTGGCGCTCCAGCGTCATCAGATAGGCTTCATCGACCAGGCTGCCGGCATCGACGTCACCGCCGCACACCACCCAGGCAATCTGGCTGGCAATGAAGTAGTCATAAGCGCTGACAAAGCCGCCGTCGCGCATATTGGCCAGCGTGCCCTTGATGGTGGCCAGGCCGCTGCGGCCGACCACCGGGAACAGGCGAGGGTGCGGCGCACGGTAACCGGCGTCAAACAGCGCTTGCGCCTGGGTGAGCGCCACGTGCAGCAACTCGTCTTTGTGCGGCACGATCACGTCGCTCTCTAAAAGATAGCCAAGTTTCCTTGATTCAAGGGCGCTGGTGCCCACTTTGGCCATGGCCGCAGCGGTAAAGCCCTCGGTCAGAAACGGCAGCAGGTCCTTGCCCGTAGAGGTGGCGGCGTTCTCGGCCGCACGCCGCGCAATATAGGCCAGGCCACCACCTCCGGGCACCAGCCCGACACCCACTTCGACCAACCCGATGTAGCTTTCCATGGCAGCCACGCGCTGGCTGCTGTACAGGCCCAGTTCGCAGCCCCCGCCAAGCGCCAGACCGCGCATGGCAGAAATCACCGGCACGTTGGCGTAGCGCAGTTTCAGCATGGCTTGCTGCATCTCCAACTCGGCCGCCTCGATCGCCTTGACCCCGCCGGTCATGAAAGCCGGCAGCATGGCCTGCAGATCGGCCCCGGCGGAGAACACCTCGTCGTTGCTCCAGATCACCAGGCCTTTGTAGTCGGCCTCGGCCAGCTCCAGGCCTTTGAGCAAGCCTTCGATCACGTCCGGGCCGATGGCGTGCATCTTGGTCTTGATGCTGGCAATGACCACCGGCGCTTCCAGCGTCCACAGGCGGATCGCGTCGTCTTCATACAGGGTGTTACCCGCATTGGCGGCCGACGGCGCGCCTGCGCCCAGCACGCTCTCTGGGAAATACTGGCGCGCGTACACCGGCAGGCTGCGCACCGGTACAAACTGCTGGCGCGACGGGCTCCACGAGCCTTGCGGCGTGTGCACACCACCTGCGGCTGCCACCGGGCCTTTGAACACCCAGTCGGGCAGCGGGACCTGGCACAGCGCCTTGCCAGCGTCGATGTCTTCTTTGACCATGTTGGCCACGTCCAGCCAACCGGCTTCTTGCCACAGCTCAAAGGGCCCTTGCTTCATGCCAAAGCCCCAGCGCATGCACAGATCCACGTCGCGTGCGTTGTCGGCAATGTCGGCCAGGTGCACGGCGGCGTAGTGGAAAGCGTTGCGCAGAATCGCCCACAAGAATTGCCCCTGCGCACCCTCCGCGTTGCGCAACAGTTTCAGGCGCTCGGCGGCGGGCTTCTTCAACATGCGGGTATAGACCTCGTCGGCTTTTTCACCGGCGGGCACGTAGGTTTTGGTCTTGAGGTCAAACCGCAGGATGTCGCGCCCTACCTTTTTGAAGAAACCGGCCTTGGTCTTCTGGCCCAGGTTGCCCATTTCCAACAAAGTTTTCAGCACCTCGGGGGTGGCGAAGCTGCCATAAAACGGATCAGAGTCAGCAGACAGAGTGTCTTGCAGCGTCTTGATCACGTGCGCCATGGTGTCCAACCCCACCACGTCAGCGGTGCGAAACGTGCCGCTGCTGGCCCGGCCCAGCTTTTTGCCGGTGAGGTCGTCCACCACGTCGTAGCTCAGGCCAAAGTTTTTGACTTCTTTCATGGTGGCCAACATACCGGCCACGCCGACGCGATTGGCAATAAAGTTGGGCGTATCTTTGGCGCGCACCACGCCTTTGCCCAGGTTGCTGGTGACAAAGGCTTCCAGGTTATCCAGAATGTGCGGCTCGGTGGTGGGGGTGTTGATCAGCTCCACCAGCAGCATGTAGCGCGGCGGGTTGAAGAAGTGGATACCGCAAAAGCGTGGTTTGAGCGACTCGGGCAGCACCTCACTCAACTTGGTGATCGACAGGCCCGAGGTGTTGGAGGCGACGATGGCGTGCGGTGCCACAAACGGCGCGATCTTTTTGTACAGGTCGAGTTTCCAGTCCATGCGCTCGGCGATGGCTTCGATGATCAGGTCGCAGCCGCGCAGCTGCTCCATATGTTCTTCGTAATTGGCCTGGCCGATCAACGCGGCATCGGTAGGCACGCCCAGCGGTGATGGCTTGAGCTTTTTCAGGCCCTCCACGGCTTTGGTGACGATGCCGTTTTTCGAGAAACCGAGCGACGGGGTCCCTCCCCCGTCTTTGTCCTTGGCGGGCAGGTCAAACAAGACCACCGGCACTTTGCAATTGACTAGGTGCGCGGCGATCTGCGCGCCCATCACACCGGCGCCGAGGACGGCGACTTTTCTGACGTTGAATCGGGACATTTCTATTTCCTTGATGACTTCAAATTTGTAAAGTGAAAAATGCCGAGCTTCGTCATTCCCGTGCAGGCGGGAATCCAGCATCTCAGCCAACCCTGGATTCCCGCCTGCGCGGGAATGACGGGTCAATTTCATGATTCGGGTCGGCTGTGCGCTCTGTCACCCCGAACCCGATCCGGGGTCCATGGATTGCGGGTCGTGGCCCGCAATGACAGTGCGGGCCACTCAGCTATAGCGACACGCGTCACTCCACACGCTGCCACACCTGGGTGCGGTAGAAAAACGCGATGTAGCCGCGCATTTCCATGGTCTTGCCGCCGTCCACCGGCTGCAGGCGCGTCTTGTAGGTTTTACCGTTGTTGGGGTCCAGAATTTCACCGCCGCCCCACAGCGTCTTGTCTTGCTCGTCCTGGCGCACGTTGCGCAGGATCGTCATGCCCAGCACCGGCTGGTCCTTGCGCTCGTCGCTGCACTTGTCGCACTTGTTGCCAGCTTTGGCGGGGTCGAAGATTTTTTCGATGGTGCCCGAGAGCACGCCGTCTTTTTCGGTGATGCGCACCAGCGATTTGGCAGTTTTACCGTCATCGTCGATGGTTTTCCACAAGCCCACCGGCGTCATCTGGGCCTGCGCAGCGGCGCTGATGACTATAAATAAAGAAGCGGTCAGCACTTTACTGGCAATGGTAAGCGTACGATTTTTCATATAAAACTCCGGTTAAATTGAGGGTTGTAGTCAGCAATGGGTCATAGCAGCCATCACGCCAATGCCGCGTCGCTGTCCATCAGCACTTTACAGCCGGCGCGCGCGCTGCGCATCAGCGACGCGGTTTCGGGGAACAGCTTGGCAAAGTAGAAACGCGCCGTCTGTAGCTTGGCTACATAAAACGGGTCTGTGTTGCCCGCAGCAATCTGGCGCAGCGCCACCTGCGCCATGCGCGCCCAGAAGTAGCCATAGACCAGGTGACCAGCCACGCGCAGATAGTCCACGGCGGCGGCACCCACCTCGTCGGCATTCTGGAACGCCTTGAAGCCAATCTCTGTGGTGAATTTGGTCATCTGCTCACCCAGGATGGCAATCGGCGTGATGAATTCGGCCATCTTTTCGTTGACGCCTTCTTCAGCCACCAGTGCGCCCACCAACTTGCCAAATTTTTTCAGCGTGGCGCCGTTGTTGCCCAGCACCTTACGCCCCAGCAAGTCCAGCGACTGGATGGTGTTGGTACCTTCGTAAATCATGTTGATGCGGGCGTCGCGCACAAACTGCTCCATGCCCCATTCCTTGATGTAGCCATGGCCGCCAAACACCTGCAGGCAGGCGGAGGTAGCGGTCCAGCCGTTGTCGGTGACAAACGCCTTGGCGATGGGTGTCAACAGCGCCAGCAATTCGGCGGACTCCTTGCGCACCTGCTCGTCGGTGGCGTTGAGTTCTTTCTCTAGCAACATCGAGCAAAAGCACAGCAGCGCGCGCCCGCCTTCGGCATACGCCTTGGCCGTGAGCAGCATCTTGCGCACGTCCGGGTGCACGATGATCGGGTCGGCCGGTTTGTCTTTGGCCTTGGGGCCAGAGAGGCTGCGCATCTGGATGCGGTCTTTGGCGTAGGCCAGCGCGTTTTGGAAAGCCACCTCAGTCAAGCCCAGCGACTGGTTGCCCACGCCCAGGCGCGCGGCGTTCATCATCACAAACATGCCCTGCATGCCCTTGTTGGGCTGGCCCACCAGCGTGCCCACCGCGCCGTCGAGCACGATCTGCGCGGTGGAGTTGCCGTGGATGCCCATCTTGTGCTCCAGCCCACCGCAGTAGATACCGTTGCGCGCACCCAGCGTGCCGTCGGCATTGACGTTGAACTTGGGCACGATGAACAGGCTCACGCCCTTGATGCCGGGGGGCGCGTCGGGCAGGCGTGCCAGCACCAGGTGGATGATGTTTTCGGCCACGTCATGCTCGCCTGCACTGATGAAAATCTTGTTGCCGGTGAGTTTGTAGGTTCCATCGGCTTGCGGTTCGGCCTTGGTGCGCATCAGCCCCAGGTCAGTACCGCAATGCGGTTCGGTCAGGCACATGGTGCCGGTCCATTCGCCGCTGACCATCTTGGGAAGATAGGTTTTCTTTTGCGCGTCGGTGCCGTGCGTGTGCAACGCCGCGTAAGCGCCGTGCGTGAGGCCCGGGTACATGGTCCAGGCCTGGTTGGCCGAGTTCATCATCTCGTAAAAACACTGGTTGACGATCAACGGCAAGCCTTGCCCACCAAAGTCGGGGTCGCACGCCAGCGCGGGCCAGCCACCTTCCACATACTTGGCATAGGCCTCCTTGAAGCCCTTGGGCGTGGTCACGGCGTGGGTGGACTGGTCGATGCTGCAGCCTTCTTCGTCACCGCTGACGTTCAGGGGCAGCAACACCTCAGACGCAAACTTGCCACCTTCTTCCAGCACGGCGCTGATGGTGTCGGCGTCGATGTCGGCGTGCACCGGCATGGCCCGCAGGTCGGCGGTGACGTTCAGCAACTCGTGCATCACAAACTGCATGTCGCGCAGCGGCGGGGTATAGATGGGCATGGTTCTCTCCTGTTGAAAGTAAAGGGTTGGTCGCGTCAATGACTGGCTTTGTTACCGTGCCAGCGGCTTGGTGTAACAGCGCAAAATGTTCTCGAACCCGGTGTTGGCGCGCTCCACCGCACCGGGGTTTTTCAAAAAGCGGGCTTCGTAGTGCAGCGCCAGAATGAGGCCGTGGATTTCAAAGCCCATCTGCTGCGCATCGGCATCGGCCACCAGATGGCCTTCATCGCGCGCTTGCAAAATAGCGCGGTACATGGCATTCAGCCAGGTCTGCACAGAGGTTGCCAGCGCGTCGCGCACGGGGCCCGGGCGATCGTCAAACTCGACCGCGCCGCTGATGAAGATGCAGCCCGACTGGATTTCGACGGCCACGCGCTTCATCCAGTTGGCAAACAGCGTGCGCACGCGCGGCAGACCGCGTGGTGCCTGCATGGCCGGAAAAAACACCTCGTCTGAAAAGCGCTGGTAATACTCGCGCACGACCGAAATCTGCAGTTCTTCGCGCGAGCCAAAATGGGCAAACACGCCTGATTTGCTCATGCGCGTGAGCTCGGCCAGCGCGCCGATGCTCAGGCCCTCCAGCCCGATTTGCTCGGCCAGGCCCAGCGCGGCGTTGACGATGAGCTGCTTGGTCTGCTGACCTTTTTGCAACGCGCGGTCACCCCTGGACTTGGCGGTGCCAGTGCGGCTGGCAGATTTGGCGTGGATGGATGAAACGGACATGGCACGGTTAAAAAGAACGACCGTGCTATTTTGCAGCAATTTCAGGTGTTACGTATCGTCTGGGGCAGTTTGCCCACCTTTTCTAGGGAAGTTGTTCTAGCAAAGGGGCGGGTTTATACCAACACCCCTGATCCAAAGACATGGATTGCGGGTCGTGGCCCGCAATGGAACATAGCCTTTAAACGCCGCTCAATGCGAGCGGATCATGGTGCCAAAGGCCTGGTTCGTCAAAATCTCAAGCAGCAGCACATGCGGCACCCGGCCGTCGATGATGTGTACCGAGTTAACGCCGCTCTTGGCGGCATCCAGCGCCCCGGCAATTTTGGGCAGCATGCCGCCGCTAATGGTGCCGTCGGCAAACAACTCGTCAATGCGCTTGGCCGTCAGGTCGGTCAGCAATTGCCCGGCCTTGTCGAGCACGCCGCTGATATTGGTGAGCATCATCAGCTTTTCTGCTTTTAAAACCATAGCTAGCTTGGCAGCAACGACGTCGGCGTTGATGTTGTAACTTTCGTTATTTTCGCCAAACCCGATGGGGCTGACCACCGGGATGAAGGCGTCGTCTTGCAGCGCCTTCACCACGGCAGGGTCGATGCTGATGATGTCGCCCACCTGGCCCACGTCGTGCTCTTTGCTGGGGTCGGCGTTGTCAAGCATTCTGAGTTTTTGCGCTCTGATCAGGCCGCCGTCGCGCCCGGTCAGGCCCACGGCCTTGCCACCGGCGTGGTTGATCAGCCCCACAATGTCTTGCTGCACCTCGCCGCCCAGCACCCATTCCACCACCTCCCTGGTTTCGGCGTCGGTGACGCGCATGCCCTGGATGAACTCACCCTTCTTGCCCAGACGCTTGAGCAAGCCTTCAATCTGCGGCCCGCCGCCGTGCACCACCACCGGGTTGATACCCACCAGCTTGAGCAGCACCACGTCTTCGGCAAATGCCTGCTGCAAGGCGGGTTCGGTCATGGCGTTGCCGCCGTACTTGATGACCATGGTCTTGCTGTGAAACTTGCGGATGTAGGGCAGCGCCTGCGCCAGAATCTGGGCCTGCGCGGCGGGGGTGATGGCGGGTGCAGCGGTCATGAGGGAATCAGCCCGGACAGAGCAAAAGTAAACGTGTGCAAATTGTGCCGCATGTCGGGCGACGCAAACCAACTTTCAGTCACGCGAACTGGCTTGGTACCCGTGCACGCACATCTGCAAAATGGTCTTGATGTGCAGCACATCGTCTTGCCGGGCGGCTTGCTGCAAGGCTTGCAGATGCGGTTGCAGGCTGTCCCAGCGCAAAAAGTCTTCATGCGCTTTCATGATGCGCGGGTGCGCGGTGGGCTCAGGGTGGTCACCGATCAGCAGCTCCTCATACAGCTTTTCGCCCGGGCGCAAACCGGTCACCTCAATCGCAATATCGCCGTCGGGCGCGGCGGCGTCGCGCACGCGCAGGCCAGACAACTCGATCATGCGCCGCGCCAGATGCATGATCTTGACCGGCTCGCCCATATCCAGCAAAAACACATCGCCGCCCTGCCCCATGGCACCCGCCTGCAGCACCAGTTGCGCGGCTTCGGGGATGGTCATGAAGTAGCGCGTGACCTCGGCGTGCGTCACCGTGAGCGGCCCACCCGCGGCCAACTGCTTGCGAAACAGCGGCACCACGCTACCGCTGGAACCGAGCACATTGCCAAAACGCACCATGGCAAAGCAAGTGGTGGGATGTTGCGCGGCCAAGGCCTGCAACACCATTTCAGCCATGCGCTTGCTGGCGCCCATCACATTGGTGGGGCGCACCGCCTTGTCGGTGCTGATCAATACAAAGCGGCGCGCGCCGCTGGCCTGCGCCGCCTGCGCCAGGTTGAGCGTGCCAAACACGTTGTTCAAGATGCCTTCGCCCGGGTTGTCCTCCACCATGGGCACATGTTTGTAGGCTGCTGCGTGGTACACCGTGACGGGGCGGTACTGCTGGCAAATGGCTTGCAAACGCGGCGGGTTGGTCACACTAGCCAGCAGCGGCACCAGTTGCACCGCCAACGCCTTGGCCTGGCACAGTGACTGCAGTTCCTGGTGGATAGCGTACAGGTTAAATTCGCTGTGGTCGAGCAATAGCAACTGGCTGGGCTGTTGCAACACGATCTGGCGCGTGAGCTCGCTGCCAATGCTGCCGCCCGCGCCGCTGACCAGCACGGTCTGGCCCGCCAGGTCGCGTGCGAGCAGGTCGGGGCGCGGGGACACCGGTTCGCGGCCCAGCAGGTCTTCGATGTCGAGTTCATGAAAGTCTTGTACCGTCACTTTGCCACTGGCCAGGTCTGACAGACCCGGTAAGGTACGCACGTGCACCGGCAAGTAACGCAAGCTCTCCAGAATGGCGTTGCGGCGTTCGCGCGACGCGCTGGGCATGGCCAGCAAGATATCTGTCACGCCCTGGGAGGCTATCAGCCGGTTGATATCTGACGGTGCGTAAACGCCCAGCCCGTTGACACTGCGCCCGACCTTATCGGTGTCGTCATCAATAAACCCCAGCACCGCGTACTGATTGGACAGCCGCAGCGCCAATGCTGTTTGCGCACCAGCCGTGCCGGCGCCGTAGATCAGCAAACGCCCCGACTGCCTGGCGCTGGTATGGCCTTCTTCAATGAGCCAGACGCGTGCCAGGGCACGGCTTGACCCCACCAGGAACAAAAAAATAAGGGGTTGCAATACGCCCAGCGTGCGAGGCACGCCGATCCAACGCGCCCAGAGTAGCACCGCAGTCAGCACAATGGCATAACACCCGACCGCCTTTCCTGTGGTGTACAGGGCGGCTTGCCCGGAATACCTAAAAATGGCACGGTACAAACCAAAACGCAGGAAAACCGGCAACGCCAACACAGGCGCCAAGCCGTACACCCACCACTGCGTCCCACTGGGTCGGTGCAATGCGTCAAGCCGCAAAGTAAAAGCCAGCCAGGTGGCCAGCAGCGCCAGAAATACATCCAGCGCCATCACGGCAGCCTGCTTGAGCGGCCGCGACCACCCCAATACCTTGTTTTGCATCAAGGGCGTGCTCGCAAATAATGGTCCCTGAAAACAGCAAATGCCGATTTAGGGCTTGACCAGCCCTTCATACGGCACTTGCAACGGGTGAAAGTAATCAGCTGGGTTATCAGACAGCAAACGATTCTTTGGTTTTACCCTGCGCCACCTCAGCGGCCAGCCAGCGCGGCATCAGGCCACGGCCGGACCAGGCTTCACCATTGGGGCCACGGTATTTGATGGCAGCAGGCGTGCCGGCCTTGCTGGTTTTGCCAGCCGTTGACTTGCGCGCGCGGCTCTTGCCAGCTTCCAGATCTGCCACGGTAATACCATAGGCAGCCATTTTGTCTTTGATATCTTGCACAGCTTTTTGAAGCTCTTGCGCCTTGATGTCTTCCGCTTGTTTTTGCAACTTGGCGATCTGGTTCTGGATTTCTGTCAAACTGGTCATGTGAATTACCTTTAGGAGGAAAATGAAAGAGGTGCTGATTATGACTTAATTAATGCGTGATGTGATCCTGCTTGAGCACTTTCCATGCTGTCAAAAAAATGATTTGTAAGTCAAACCAGAGCGATTGGCGGTGTAAATATTCAACATCCAACGCCACCTTGGTGGGTATGGGCAGCTCATCTCGCCCGTTGATCTGCGCCCAACCCGTCAACCCCGGCACCAATGTGTGCACACCGGCACGGGTACGCAGGTCGATCAGATCTTGCTGGTTGAACAAAGCCGGGCGTGGGCCAACAAAACTCATGTCGCCCACCAAAATACTCCACAGTTGGGGTAATTCATCGAGGCTGGTTTTTCTAATGAAACTTCCAATAGGTGTCAGATAAGCGTCCGGGTTGCTCAATAAATGCGTCGCTAGTGCAGGCGTTCCTGTTTTCATACTACGAAATTTGGGCATTTTGAATAGCTGATTATTGCGCCCTACACGGTCTGACCAATACAAAATCGGACCTTTGGAAGTGATCAGCACCAGTAGCGCCACAAGCATAATAGGCAACAGCAAAAAACAACCAGCCAGCGCCACCAGCAACACGTCAAAAAATCTTTTCATTGCGAATTCAGAATCGTCAGTTTTGCTTATGAAATTGCTCCATGACCATGCATCGCCCTTCGCAACCCCTCTGCCACCGACACCGGCGGCACCCAGCCCAGCACCTGGCGCGCCTTGCAGCTATCCACCTGTAGATTGCCGCACAGGCGCTGCACCGCGTCGCCCTTGCCCAGCATGCGCCCGGCCGCTTGCAAGGCCCACACCGGCACCGGCAGCAAACGCGCAGGCACACCGGCCGCACGTGCCATGCCGCGCACCAGCTCGGTGGTGGACAGGTCTTGCCCGTCACTGACCAAAAAAGTCTGGTTGGCGGCGGCTGGGTGAGTGATGCAGGTGACGATGAAGTCGACTAAATTGTCCAGCGCCACCAGGCTGCGCTGGTTGTGGATGGCGCCCAGCGGTAGCAGCCAGCCGCGCTGCACAGCACGCATGAGGGCGGCAAAATTGGCTTTGACGCCGGGGCCATAGACCAAAGGCGGGCGGATGATGACGACATCCATGCCGGCGTCTGTAGCCACTTGGCGTAGCCCCTGCTCTGCCTCCATCTTGGTGATGCCATAAGGGTCAAGCGGTGCGGGAACGTCGTCAGCAGTGAACGACCGCCCTGGCAACGTCGCTTCGCCGTTGACCTTGACCGAGCTGATGAACACAAAGCGCTTGACCCCTGCCGCCGCTGCTTGGCGAGCCAGGTTCAAGGTGCCTGCCACGTTGACGGAGCGAAATGCAGTTAATGGATCGGTCTCGGTGTCGTGCATGACATGGACGCGGGCGGCGAGGTGGATGATCACATCTACATTCTGCAAGGCATCAACCAAATTTGTCCCCGGTCCAATGTCCTCAATGTTGATATCCACACACCCTGGCACCTCGGTTGTCGATTTACCGCGCACCATCGCTCTTACAGAATATTGCCTGCGTATCAATCCCCTACAAAGTTCGTGTCCGACAAAGCCATTGGCTCCCGTAACCAAGAGTGCGGCACTCATTCCATCATCCGCTTTTTTCGTAGCAGGTTGCAATATTCGTCGACTAATTGCCTATTGACCTTTCTGGCATCAAATAAAGTCAACGCACGTTGCCTAGCGGCTTCACCCATTTTTTTCATCAATAATTTATCCGCCAGTAATTTTTCTAGGCAACCCGTCAATTCTTCAACATTTCTCGGTGGTACTAATAAACCTGTTTCACCATGCACTACTGCATCCGATAAACCATAAATTTCGGTTCCAACAGTCGGGACACCCATCGCGGCGGCTTCAATGACGACCGTCCCAAAACCCTCACGGTAACTGGGTAAACAAAGAATGTCGGCGATCGATAGATATGACTCCGGGCTGTCCGTATATCCGACAACATGCACATCTGAAAGGTGATCAATCTGACTTAGCAAAATTGACCCCGCAACACCGCTGCCAGTATCGAAAGAACCAACAAGCACTAGATGGACACCATTTCCGGTAGCTTTTAGCCGCTGAAAAGCCTCCAACAACTCGCGCACGCCTTTATCAACTGTGATGCGGCCCACAAACAACAAGACGAGTGCAGCAGACGGTATTCCAAGTAACTGTCGCATCGACTCGCGCTGGTTTTGCAAGAAACAGTTGGGATCAAAGCGTTGGACATCCACACCAGCGAGGGAGCCAGCTCCGATACAGAACAATCGACTGGCATCCGCTATCCCTTGTTCAATCAGAAATTTTCTTTGACTGGCACTATCTGCATAGCAGCGTGTGTTCAAAATCCCAATTAACCTGTCACTGGCACGTGTCAACCAGCGCTTGGCGCCGCGCATGTCCACCCAAGGCTGCCCGGTGAAGGTGTGTAGCCGCACGGGCACTCCAGCCAGGAACGCCGCCAATGCGGTCAGCAGCCCGGCTTTGGGCGTGGTCGAATGCGCGATCTGGATGCGTTCGCGCCGTAAGAATCGGTACAGGCGAACCAGCGCGATCAGGTCGCGCCAAGGCGAGATGGAGCGCGGGATATCGATAGGAACGCAGCGCACTCCCTCCAGCCCTTGCAACAAAGCCATTTCGGGCTCATCGCTTGCCACCACCGTCACCTGTGCACCCTGCGCACCGAGCGTGGCGATCTGATGTTTGAGCTGCGCCACCACGAAGAACGGGACGGTGGAGATACGAGCGATACGGATGCCGTAAAGGCGTTGGGTCATGCTCATCCTATGCTCTGGCGCGCTGTTGCCAGACGTGCACCAGTTCTTTAAGTCCATTTTCCATGGCTACGGTATGACAGTAACCCAGTTCCTGCTCAATTCTGGCAGTGGAATAGATCGCCCGGCCGGTCAGGGCATCGACACGCGATCCAGTCAGCGGAAAACCCAGGATGCCACTCAGCAGGGCAGCGGGCAATCTGACCGCCCATTCTGGCAATCTGAGCTGCGGCGCAGACACGCCAAGTTCATCTGCGATCACGTCAACGAAAGTTTCAAGCGTGCGATGATCCGACAAATTGAAGAGGCGGTCATTCGCCTCCGGTTTACTACCACAAAGCATCAGCGCTTCCACCACGTTATCCACATGAATGTAATTTGCGGACGCGCCGGGAGTGCCAATAAAGAAAAAGCGCCCGCGTTGAATCATGCGGATCAGGCCAAACAGCGACTGATTACTCATCTCTGCACCATACACGTTTGAGGGTCGCAAGAACGCGTATTCGAATGCACCGCCGTGCGCAGCAACCCGCACCAGGTCATCCGACATCACTTTGGTGACCTCATAGTTCCCGATCGGATGCAGCTCGGTATGCTCGGTCACCAACCCTGCGCGTTGCCTGCCGTACGCGCCCACGCTGCTGAGTTGGACCCAGCGCCTGATGCGGCCGCTCGCGGCATCGATCAGGTGCTGTGTTCCTGCCACGTGAACCGCATGCATACGCGTCTCGTCACGAATCTCGCCGGCACAGTGGTAAAGGATATCAGCGCCGTCGATGAACGAGCGCAACACATCTTGGTTCGACAGATCACCGGAGCATAGCTTCGCGCCGGGTTCGACGGCATTCTTCCTGGAAAGTACACGCACTTCGTGCCCGTGCGCGAGATGGCGCGCCACCAGCTTGCGGCCGATGAGTCCGGTGCCACCTGTGATTGCAACGATCATCTTGCAAGCACGCGGTAATAAAAATATTTCAGGAACTGGAACCCGATATTGGGCCAGATCAGATATAGCGGAACATCCAACTTGTTCACAATGCTCCTGACTGTGCGGATCGCGCGTAAGGTCTCTGCGGCCCGATTCCCCGCCACGTTGCTCGGATGAACGCGATAACGGATGAGCGAGGCTTCGATGCCCATCAACCGATGCCGCTTGGCGATCCTGAGCCACATCTCGTAGTCTTCGCGTAAGGAAGCGTCTTCAGTCAGCATGCCCAGTTCCCGAAAGACTCTGCGCCGAATGAGCACGCTGGAATTGGGAAAGAAGTTGCCGCGCAACAGCTGGAAGAAATGGTTGGCGCGCACTTGGCGGCGATTCATCCGTGCCGCAAGAATATTGTCACCCTGGAATGATTCCGCCTGGGTATAACACAGGGCAACTTCGACATGCTGTTCCAGCAGCTTCACCTGTTGTTCCAGTTTGTCTGCCCGCCAAAGATCATCGTCATCGCAGAACGCGACGTATTTCCCCCGGGCCTGGCGGATACCGTAATTTCGGTTAACGGCAATGACGCCATGATTCGCATTTCTGAAATAGCGCACGCGCGGGTCAGGGATGCCGTTCACAAATTCGTAGGTGCCGTCTTCGGACAGGTTATCGACGACGATCAGCTCGAAGTCAGTGTAGGTTTGCGTCAGAATTGAATCCAGCGTCTGTGCTAGCAACTTTGCCCGCTTGTAGGTGGTGACGATCACGGAAACACAAGGCGACTTACCTTGCAGGACAGACGCCGTGGTCATCAATTTTTCCGGAATGCCTGTTGACAAAGGCTCAGCGTGGCATCAATCTCGTCTTCGAACCGGCTTTGCAGCGCAAAGCCCGTCGTTTTCAATTTGGCAATGCTGTAGTCTAAAGCAGCGGCCTGCTCGCCCAACTGTGGCTCGACGCGTTCGATGGGTGGGGTGAAGCCAAGCACAGCCTGACAGCGGAACGCAACCAGCTGCGTCATGGCAAAGATGCTGCGCGAACATTCGCCGCCGAGATTGAACAGGCCATCCCGGCAGTCTGCTTTTGGCAATGCCATGAAGTGCGCCACACAACGCGCCGCGTCTTGCAGGGTGATGAAATCGCGCTGTTGCAGGCCGCTCGATCGCAGCACCAGTTTGCCGGTGGATACCGCCTGACGGCACAAGTCGTTGACCAGCAAGGTCCAGCGGTTTACATCGGTGGCTATCGGCGCGCCGAACCCGTTCGACAGACGCAACACGATGCTGTCGATCTTTCCCAAATCGCGTGCCGCGAGCACGAAGTCTTCGGCGACTTTGTGCGTGATCGCGTAGGGATGGATGGGGCGGGGAACCGTTTGCTCGGAGATGGAGCCAGCCAGGGGCGCGCCATACACGTGTGCGGTCGAAAAATAGATGAAGCGGCGCACTCCCGCGCTTTGGGCGGCCTGTAGCAGGCGCAGGGTGCCCATGCCGTTGACTTGCAAAGCGGCGAGCGCATCCTGCGCGCAGTCAATCTCGTTCAACGCGGCCAGATGGATGACAGCGTCGACACCGGCACAGATCACACTGTCATCCTGGGCGATGTCCCACTGCACGATCTCGCCGTCGTTCAACCAGTCCGGTTTTGGCGTATCGGCTCGGCGCGATGTCAGCCGCAGACTCAAACTTGAATCAGCGGCCAGATATTGGGCTATACGGCCGCCCACATAACCTAGGCCACCTGTGATCAAAACGCGCTTATTCATCAGCGATGCTTGATTTCCCAGTTGTAGGGAATAGACAGATCAAACGGATCGAGACGGTCGATCTCGTCCCCACGGTGGGTGATGGTGGTGCAATTGGCCACGATGGCCATCTCGCTGCCTATGCCTTTGAAACCGTTCCACACCATGGGTGGCACGGTCACCAGACAGTAATTGTCCGGGCCCATGAATATCTCCTGCAGTTCGCCGCGCGTGGGGCTACCCGCTCTGTCGTCATACAGCACGAACTTGATGTTGCCGTGCGGCACCGCATAGTTCAACACCATCTCTTTATGGATGTGCCAGCCCTTGATCGCTCCGGGGTGCACACAGGAAAAATATATCTCGCCGAACCCGGCAAAACCTTCCGCATCGTTGCGCAGCATGTGCATGATCTTGCCGCGCTCGTCAAGGATCTGTTTGAGTGGGGTGATTCTTACGCCTTCGATCATTTACGACTCCATGTATTGCGTGATTTGCCTGCTGGATATCTCCAGCGCGTTTTGCCCTTGATGCACGCCGCGATACCAGGCGACCGTTTCGCCGATGGCGCGTGCCACTTCCCATTTGGGTTGCCAATGCAACAACTGGTGCGCCTTGTCGCAATTCAGATGCAGCAGGTTCGCCTCATGCGGTGCGTTGTGCTGCGGTGCGCTCTCGACACGCCCGCTTCCCCAAGCGGCAACGATCATCTCCGCCAAATCTTTCACGGTGCGTATCGATTGCGCGTTCGGGCCGAAATTCCATGCTCCCGAATAGCATTTGGGGTCTTGCAACAGATTGGCGGCGACAAGCAGGTAGCCGGACAAGGGTTCCAGCACATGTTGCCAGGGGCGCGTCGAATTGGGATTGCGCAGAAAGATCTCTTCGCCGTTGCGCAACGCTCGGATGGCATCCGGCACGATGCGGTCCGCCGCCCAGTCGCCGCCGCCAATAACATTGCCCGCACGCACCGTTGCGGCACCGAAACCGGGGCGCGCATGGAAGAACGAATCCTGATAAGAGGAGAACACCAGTTCGGCGGCGGCTTTGGACGCGCTATAGGGATCGTGCCCGCCCAACTCATCGTTCTCGCGATAACCCCATACCCATTCATTGTTGCGGTAGCACTTGTCCGAGGTCACAATGACCACGGCCTTGAGCGACTCGCACTGGCGCGCCGCTTCCAGAATATTGACTGAGCCTGCAACATTGGTATCAAAGGTCAGCTTGGGCTCGGCGTACGAGAAACGCACCAGCGGTTGTGCCGCCAAGTGGAACAAGACCTCCGGCTGGAATTTGTCGAACGCAGCTTTGACCGCCGCCAGATCGCGGATGTCACCCGTGACATGTTCAATCAGGTTATTCAACCCCAGCAGATTGAAGTGATCATCCTCATTTTTCGGGGGGAGCGCATAACCATAAACCTGCGCGCCCAGCTGGTGCAGCCACAGGCATAACCATGAGCCTTTAAAACCCGTGTCACCGGTTACCAGAACCCGTTTGCCACGGAAGATTTCTAACGATTGTTTGTTCACCATTTGATCCACGGCGCCTCGCCTTTTGCAAACAATCCATTTAGATATGCATAGTCGCGATAGGTATCCATCGGCTGCCAGAAACCGTCGTGTTTATACATCATCATCTGTCCGTCTGCCACCAATTTGCGCATTGGTTCTTGTTCGAAGACCAGGTCTTCCCGCTCATCCAGATAATCAAATATCTTTTTGCTGCACACGAAAAAACCGCCGGAAATGCGACCGGCAATTGCCTGCGGTTTCTCGTTGAATTCGGTCACGCGGCCATCCGCAGAGATCATCAGCTCGCCGAACCGACCGGGCGGGCGCACGCCAGTGACTGTCAGCACCCGGCCATGCGCGATGTGAAAATGGATCAGCTTGGCGATGTCGATGTCCCCTACGCCATCACCATACGTCAGCATGAAATATTCGTCGTTGCCAATGTATTTGCGAATCTTGCGCACCCGCGCGCCGGTCATTGCTTCTTGACCGGTATCGGCCAGCGTCACGCGCCAATCAGCCTCTTCATGGTCTGTGTGGTATTCGATGCCTTTTGCAGCGCCCAATTGCAGTGAGAAGTCGCGCGTGTGCGCTTCGTAATTCAGAAAGAAATCCTTGATGACCTGCCCCTTGTACCCCAGACACAGCACAAAATCCTTATGGCCGGCGCTGGCGTAATACTTCATGATATGCCACAGGATGGGCAAGTTACCCACTGGAATCATCGGCTTGGGAAGGTTCTCGTTCACATCACGAATGCGCGTTCCCTGACCGCCGCAAAGAATGACTGTTTTGAAGGATATGTTCATGTTTACCACATTTGGTGCACTTGTTCGTTTTACTGTCTAAAGTGAAAAACCATCATCAACCAGCAAATTCTGCCCGGTCACATACAACGACGAGTCTGATAGCAGGAACACCAAGCTACCACATACATCCTGCGGATCAAGCATTCCCTTTATATTGCAATGTGCATCGTACTTGTTGAGAAATAGATCGGGTTGCCCATCCAGTATCCCACCAGGACTCAGGCTGTTCACTCGTATGCCATCCCCCTTGAAATATTGCGCGAAATATCGGGTCAGATGGTTGATAGCCGATTTGATCGCCGCATATTCGACTGGCATAGTCATGGGGGTATCCGCATAAACTTCAAAACGCGGCGGCATCAAGCCATAAATCGAAGACATATTGACGACATTGCCACCACCGTGCTTGCGAAAATAAAGACAGAATTGTTGTGCAGTCAGAAAATATCCGCCCAGATGCAGGCTTACGTTCTCGCAAAAACTTTCGTAGCTGACTTCTTCCAGCTTCTTCCCATAATCGTGGTTGCGCGGGTACGCGTTGTTCAATAATGCGTCAATACGACCATGTCTTCGCTGTACCTCGTTGATAAGCGCATTGATGGAGGTCGTGCTGGTTATATTTAAAGCGGCCGCTTCGGCCCGACCCGGGTAAGTTGAAGTAATTTGTGCTGCAACACGCTCAGCGGCAGCCACATCAATATCAGCGACGATAGCGATACCACCCTGCTCTGCGATTGCGGCACAGAATTTTTTCCCAAGAAAACCAGAACCACCAGTAACAACTATTACCTTGTTTGTTAATTGCATGTCATCACACCTAAATTTTCTAGCAACCGGTCTTAGTGTGGCTCAGCCGTCCACAAACTTTTTTACCCGCTGTGCAAATTCCCAGAAACAAACCAGGAACGAGGAATATCAATGCCACAGGATCAAGCTGAAGGATTCTCCTCAAGTGATACGGGAAGTTGCGTAACCCTACCCAGGGCTGTGAAAACAGATGTGTTCCCCACAAATACATCGTCCGAGACCGAAAACGGCAACGCTCATTAAAAGTCAGGTTCAACAACTTGATCTGACTGAGCAGCAAGCGAAAAAACTCTTCGTAGGTGGCTCGCCCTTTGGTCATACTGCGAATAGTGGTTGGGTGCTGTCTGAATTTGTTCAGCGGTTTCGCCACGTAGGCGACATCAAAATTTGCCGCAATTCGGAAGAATAAGTCCCAATCGCTGCAAACGCGGTACTCAGCAGACAACGCTCCTGCTGCTTCAAAACATTCTTTCCTGATCAGTGCCGCGCTCAGATTCGGAATGACGCAGGAGTGCAGCAGGAAGCGCCCCATCTGCGCGCCGCTTATCAAAGTATCGGTCGCGCATCTCTCTTGGAACGCGCGCTCACGACCAGCAAAGTCATCGCCAATCACCTGGTCGCCCTCATCCACCAGCAAACTGCGGCAGAACGCGATTCCGGCTGTGGGATGCACTTGCATCGCGCCGACCAGTTGCTCAACCATACGCTGATCACAATCATCATCACAATTAGCGAACAGGATGAACTCGCCGGAAGACTCTTCGACCCCCTGGTTGCTAACAGCGACCCAGCCGCCATTCTTTTGACGGACAATCAATTTGACCCTGGGATGCGACTCATACTTGCGCAAGACTTCAAGGCTGTTGTCCGGCGAGCAATCTTCGATCACAAGTATCTCGATATGCGGGTAGGTCTGATTGATAAGACTCTCCATGCGCCGAATCAGATACTCGGCGTGGTTGTAACTGGCCACGACCACGCTGACCAATCCCGGAATCGTCTGCTTGATCACTTGAACAGCCCCTTCACCTCGAGCTCTTTCAGGCTCTCTTCATAACGGTCCGTTTGTATCTGCTCGCCTTTGACCCAAGCCACGAATTGGCGCAGTCCTTCCTCGACGGAGACACTTGGCTCGAAGCCAAGTACCTGGCGCACCTTGGCAAGATCGGCCACGTTGTGGCGGACGTCGCCCAAACGGAATTGTCCGGTCACCTGCGTTGGCACCGCCGCACCCAACAAGGTCTGTAAGGTGTTGGCAATGGTCAACACATCGGTTGCCACACCCGAACCCACATTGAACACGTCCACCAACGGTTGTTCATACTCGACAGCCTTCGCCGTTGCCCGAATCACATCGTCGATGAACACAAAGTCACGACTCTCTTTCCCGTCCTCGAAGATGTTGATGCCACTCCCGTTACGGATCCGGGTGGAGAAAATGGAAAGAATGCCGGTATAGGGGTTGGAAAGGGACTGTCCTGGGCCATAGACATTCTGGTAGCGGAATGCGATCGAGGAGATACCCAATGATTTTCCCACGGTAAGCACCATCTGCTCCTGCGTCAGTTTGGTGATGCCATAAACAGAGGCGGGATGCACAGGTGTTTCCTCATCCGTCGGAATCATTTCCACCGCTGCGCCGCAACGAGGACAATAAACGGAAAAATCTCCCTTTTCCATCCGTTCGGCGACACGCGAGGCCGGATACACATTGCCGTGCAACGGACATGAATACTTGCCTTCGCCGTAAACGGCACGCGAAGATGCCACTACGATCTTGCGGACCGGCAACCGCTCGTTGGCGATCACGTCCAGCAAGAGTGCAGTCCCACCGATATTCACATCGGAATAATGCTGGATCGCATACATGGATTGTCCGGTGCCGGTTTCCGCAGCCAGATGGACCACCGTATCCACGCCAGCCAGCGCGCGCACCAGATCCGCACGTTGGGTGACGCTGCCACGAATGAATTCAACTTGCCTATCCAGGCTACAAAAAAGGGGCGAAGACTCCGACTCTGCCCCGTGAATCTGCGGCGACAGATTATCGAGAACGACGACGCGATGTCCCCTGGCAATCAAGAAGTTGGCAAGCCTGGAGCCGATGAAACCCGCACCGCCGGAAATTAGAATATTCATGTGAATTTCTTGCTACTTGATAAGCTCAAGTTTTCAGGACGTCCCACTTCTTCACTTGCTGATTGAACTGTTTAATTACCACTGCGGGCACACCGACAGCGACCGAGTAATCCGGGATGTCCGAAGTCACGACAGCGTTGGCCCCGATCACGCAATTCTTCCCAACGCGCGCGCCGATGATGCAGGCACTCTCACCAATCCAACTGCCTTCACCGATCTTCACTTCTCGCTTGAATCTGACTCTCTGATGCATGATGGGGACAGAGATGTCTTCATAGTCATGAAGATTGTCGGAGATATATACATTGTTCGCGGTAAGTACATGATCCCCGATCGTCACTTGGCCGACAGCTGTGATATGGTTGTTATACCCGAACGCGCACCCATCACCTATCGACAAAACCGCTTTTCGTCCCTCTACGCCGCAACAATAAAGCCATGTTCCGCGTTGAAATACCGTCTTTTCGCCGATATTGATCCCCTTGCCACCGTCAACCCGGAATGGTCGAAACAGGGCGGTACCTGCGCCAATGTTTTGAAATCTCCAGCCATGACAAAAAGCGAAACACATCCTGTACAGTTTGGAAAAGAGACGCGTCAAAAGTTCGCTCATTTGACTGCGTCCAATCTATCAAAAAACTGCGTGGGATCAGCCAAGAATGGAGCCAATCGCTCGAGTTCTTTGTCGTCCATATCCCACCAGCAAGATACCAATAATCTCTCGGAAATCTCCTGCGGGAAGCGTTGCCGGATAACGCGGCCGGGGCAGCCTACAACCACCGCATACGGCGGGATGTCCTTGGTCACGACAGCCCCTGCTCCAATGACCGCACCCGCCCCGATCGCCACCCCCGCCTTGACCATCGCGCCTTGTCCGATCCACACATCCGCGCCTATCGTAGTGCGAGGCAGATTGTTGGCAAATTGCCTGCTCTTGGTGAAGAAACGGGGTAACGGTTGTTCATTGTCGTAAAACACTGGACTAGTACTTACCATATGGGTCGGGTGCATCGCCAGCCCGATGGTGACATCTCCAGCAATGGAACAGAATGGACCGATCTCGGCGTTGTATATGGCCGTTGCGGACTGTACGTAGCTATATGCGCCCAGTATCGAATTCACCAGCGTCACATCGCGAAAGATCACGGAATACCGATCCAGGATGCTGGCTTGGTCCAGCACTGCCCCAGCGTGAATAACGCTCGTCGGAAATTTTCTGCGCAAGAGCATTCTGCGCAAACCGTTTTTAAGCTCTGAAAATAACTGGCTCAATGTGTCTCCCCATTTTTTTCCTGCTCAAGAAGCTGATAGATAAAGTTCAGGTTCCGCTCCAGATTGCCCCCATCCAAGAAACCGATGTATTTCTCCATCACCGTCCTTTTAAGGAATGCGTCGTAGCGCGTATGTCCCGCGCGGTAATCCTCTATTGCAACAATCAAGTCGTCGACATTCTTCACAGTGACCAATTCCGAATTTCCGTCAAAAGGCGGATCCATGATCTCAGTGTCTTTTTTGTAGTAAAGAGAAGGAATACCCAAACACGATGCCTCGAATAGCGTTTGCGAGTAAATTGAAATGAAGAAGTCGGTGCGCTGTAGCACTTGCAATATAGGCACGTTGTCCAATATCTCATCGACCAATCCCGGAAAATATTCTTGCACGAACTCCACATATTGCTTTCGGTATCCGTTTGCCCTGACTTTGATAATGACACGCAAAGCAACACCACGCGACTTGATCGTCTTCAACGCATACAACACATCGTATAGAAAGTCGAATTCCACCGCCAGATACGAATTCAGATCCGTGTTGTTATGCCCCGAGGCGCCTATTGTAATGGTGGGTGAAGCCCTGTTTATCATGCGTTCAGCATTTGCGTACCCCGCATAGGCATCCATACGCGGATCGCCAAGACAGACTATGTTGTTCATGCCCTTGAAATAATGCTCCTTGATACTGACCGAATAGGCGTTGATAACGGTAGCGTATTTCCCCTCATCCAAAAACTCATTTCCCAACATACCGTTGATGATGAAGTAACTGGGAATACCGCGTGTCTTGCATACGCTATCTACCAAGGGTGCGAGATGGCCAAGGTTGGCGATCAATACCTCTAATGAAAATGGATTGGCATCCAAGTAACGAATTACACAATCAAGATCAAGCAAGGCCCCTGCAATGCGGTTCTCTATTCGCGCCTCGATAATCCGATAGAGCCCGTCTGAAATATCTATTCCGCTGGACACCACTAGCTTCGCACACCTTCTGTCACGGAAGCGACTCATCAAGTTTTCCGCCTCGTCTTGGAATTTGCTGGTCGCTCCCCAAATAGGAATGTATCGGAACGCACCCTTGTTCCTGGAGAAGGTGGCCAACAGCAGCCGCACTCTGTCTTCCTGCTGCAAGCGCTGGATGAGCTTGCGGGTTGGGTGATATTCCTGAATAAAGACTGTCGGTTTCTTTTCACCCCCACCGAACAAGCGATCCGCCCATGACATCATCGAACCCTGCAACGAGCTCACGATGTCCCTAAGCCGGTATTTGATTCCACCGATACCTTTGAAGCGAACCTTTTCATCCATCCAGTCATGGATCGGAAAGTAATATGTTGGTTTGCGGGAGCCTGTGTTGGCCGAAGCTGACACAAAAGCCAGCCCCATCTCGCTCAGAGCCGACTCGATCAAACCTAGTCGGGTTCCGACAACAAGTTTTTCGTATTTCAGTCCACACAATATGTCCAGACAGATCCGGGTGCGTGCGTAAAACACGAAGTCATTCCATATCTCCAGACGAAATGAAAAACCAAATGGCACGCCTCGATACTCGAAGATATCTTTTCCTTCAGCATCAAAATGCCATTCACGGAAGAAACGATAGATCAGAAAATTATTCTCCTGCATCGTTTGCCGATCCACCAAATGATCGACGTAGCAAGCGTGACCGCCTAGTTGCTCCACCTCACGATGAAGTCCAAGGTCATACGTAAGCACCAGATCTCTTTGCAAATCGAATTGAGACTTGCAGCTTTCCCAACAATCTCTGTCTTCCAGAATCAGAATGTCGCGATAAGTCTTTCCGGCATCAAGCGCCGACATGCCGGAATCCTTTGTGAAATTGTAAAAACATCATGTGCAACTCCTCTTTGCTCATTCCGATCAGCCATGGCAGAGCCCTGACCGCCAAAACGACTGAACAGCCATAAATGAAGCTGGCAACCGCCACCGGGAGCAACAGTTCAAGCCAGTTCACACCATCGAGTTTCCAAACCAAACCCACCAATAGCTTGACTGCATAACCCAGAGCGATCATCAACGGGATTCCGACTGCTTGATAGTGCCAGTCAAACCGCCATCCATTGTGACGTGCAATAACCCACGCCTGTATATTGACCGCTACGATACTGGTCAGCACCATGTAGCCTGCCATGCCGATGGCGCCAAGCCCCAATCCGGGAATCAACATTCCGGATAATGGGGCCAAGGCAAGATACGATATCGGCAGTGTGCAAAGCATCAAACTGATGCTCAGCACGACATACTTTTGAGTATCTCCACCAGCCATAAACATGGTGCCACCAATTTGACCCATCGACTGATGAATAGGATATAAGAACATGATCGCCAGAACCGGCCACGCCTCCACGTAGGTTGGGCCTAGCAGGAGCGCCACAATCTGCTTCGCCCAAGGCAGCAATAGCCCGGCGATAACTGCACTTAACATCACCAAGCCGCGATTTATCTTTGTGTATAAAACGGCAACGCGACCGTGATCACCTCTTGCACGTGCCTCGGCGATCTCTTTCCAAAAAATATTCAATATGGATACCGTAGCAAGAAGACTGATCTGAGCGAATTGCGAGGCGATCTGGAAATAGCCTTGCTGGGCCGCACCACCAAATTTCTGCAACATCCATTTATCAATAAACGCATAAAGGAATCCAGCCACAGCAAGCCATATCATCGGCTTGCAATATGCCAAGTATTCATCCAGCATCTGTCTGTACGTTTCTTCTTCGACGCGTTGGATGCTTCGTGCTCTCAAAAACTGATAACTCAATATCGCCGCAGTACTGTAAAGAAAGATCATTACCCAAAGGACATTTTTAACACTCATGTCACCGAGCCAAAACAACAAGTAAATTATCAACAGATACGTTATTGCTACGGCAATGTTGAACGATTGAACCTTAATTGTCTTCCGGGCTGACTCCCCAACTTGCCCCACCATCTGCCATACCTGTTGCTGCAAAAAGACCGCAACAAATGCCAGTGCAACCGTTTCCCTAAGGTGACCAAGCCAGATGTTTTCAAACAGGCTCGAAGGAATAATCAATGCGACCAGTGCCAGTGTGATTACGAATTGCAGCATCAACCACGAGAAATAGAACAGATAGAACCTGTCTCCGCGCGGGCGTCTGGATATGAATGTGTAAAAAGCGCTGGAACTCCCCAAATCAACTAGCGCTCGAATCGCTATAAAGCTGCCAAGTAAAAATGTCAGCTCACCATATCCAGCCGGGCTTAATCCCCTGGCAATCAGTATTCCGCAAGCAAAAGTAATCCCCGCACGAAGTAAATTCGCTATAACTGATGCAAGAAATCTTGATTTGATGGCAGTCAGGATCAATTTTTTAGGAATTAGAGAGATATCATTGATATGCCGTCGGCAATGCCCGCTAACGGTGGCCTTGATTTTCTATTCAATGCTATTCACATGTTTAGCCGGATTGCCCGCCACCACGGTCCTTGCTGGGACATTCTTGGTCACGATACTACCCGCGCCGACAACGGCATTCTCACCAATTTCGACCCCTGGAAGAATGATTGCGTTGGCGCCAATCCAGCATCCCCTGCGCAGATATACATGGCTGAACTTGCGTGAGCCTTGATCAATTATTGGGATCGAAGGATTGGAATATTCATGGTTGGATACATAAACATGCACTCCCGAACCAAGCATCACGTCATCTTCGATAGTGATGAATCCCTCCGGATCAGAAAACAACATACAACCTGGACGGATCACGACACGACTGCCTAAATGCACTCTGGAACAAAAAATAATATATGCGCCAGGACGCACCTCGGCATCTTCACCAAAGTGGGCAAATTTAGCCCGGCAAAGCTCATTCATCGCAGATTTTAGGTGCAGTCTCCAATGTGTGATGGGTAGGTCCGGCCCGATGCGGTCCTGCTGCCGCATCCACTTGATGCGATTGAGTGTTTCCTGAAGTAAGCCGAACATTATTTCACTTGCTCTTCCGTTCGTTCTGCCATCAGCATCTCGACCATGCGCCAGTCCAGTTCACTATCTATATCGATGGATCGTTCTTCTGGCATTACATACAGTCCGGTATTGCCTGTAAATAATGTGTTGTTATTAAGTAGGGCCTCTCTCTTCCAGATATCGAACGAGGCATTCATATCAAAGCACTTAGGGGAATCCTGACGGCGGACAATGGGTCTATCCAGCTTCTTGGACAAAGCCACTCGCCCGTGGGCATCTTGTTCAATCAGATTGAAGTAGGGCGAACGTCGCGCTGGCATGGCGGTGATGAGAGCTTCATAACCTTCTCGCTCGAATTGCTGCAGGGCATCAATCAAGTCCTGAACAATGCGTAGCGGTGCGGTCGCATCCAGATCAACGATGCAATCGTATTGCTTTCCGAAATGCTTCTCAGATTCCACCAAGGCATGCCGGATGGCCGGAATCTTTGGTGCAGTATCTGTTGCATATTCGTCCGGACGTTTAAAGAACACATCCGCACCATATTCAGCCGATATCCGCATGATCTCTTCGGAATCGCTGGTGAGCACAATATGGTCAAACAGCAGGGATGCTGTAGCCTGTTCAATCGTCCAGGCGATAAGCGGCTTGCCAAGCAAAGGGCGGATGTTTTTGTTATTGACGCCTTTGGAGCCACCGCGCGCACCGATGATCGCCAATACCGATTCACGCTTCATGCCATTCATCCTTCAAATTACTTGCATATATATTTTGTATCGTGCGCATCACTTCCAAGCCCTGCTGCAAAGTACACGCCTCGCCGCCTTGCCGTTCCAACACCGCGCGATGCATTTCACGGTAGGTGTAATCGCGTTCTAGAACCGAGAAATCCCACGTCTGCTTGATGCGATTCTCGTCGCAAGAAGTCAAGAGGCCATGCTCCAGATCGAGCAGCACCGAGGCATCGCTCGCCCTGGCAAGCATGGAGCGCACGGGCAACATGCTCAGGTAATCCATGCTCAAATTAACCGCAATTTTCCGTTCAGTCCAGCCGATGACTGATGAATAATCGTCAGAGTCAATTTCCAAATTAGACAAGCGCTCCGTCAATGAAACCAGCTTTTCCATCGCGCCGAAAAGCCACTGTATGTAATCAATTTCATGACTAATGTCGAACACCACGCCACCGCCTTCGTTGCGTTTTGCGCTGTAGCAGATGCGGTAATCGGTTCCCGGACGCCACCACGGCAGGTATTCGCCCACTTGTACATTTACCGCAAACACTTTCTTACCCTGCAATAACTCGTGTGCTTTCGCTAATGCGGGATGAAAACGCAGGTTGTAGCCGACAAAGATGCGATTGCGCACATTGGTAAAATCAGACTTCCGAAAGAACAGGGGCTTTTCCACCAAAATGATTCGATCTGTAACGGCCGCATTCAAATCAAACAAATTCTGGTAATGGCGATTAGTCTCGGTTGCAATTACAAAATAATCGAAACGCTCCAAATGACCTGCTTCAATCAGCGTTGAGTAATGGGGATAAGCGCACTCCGATGCACGCGTCACCACTTCGACTTCAAGCCCCAACTGCTCCGATAGCACGCGGGCATGTCGCTTCCCGATGGAGCCATGTCCAAGGACAAGCGCCTTCATCAGGCGACCCCCTTCAAACGCTCAAGAGCCTTGTTGTATTCTTCCCACTGACCAATATCGATGTAATCTTTTTCGTTGACGAGATAAGTGACCACCTTGCCACCCTTGGCAATCACGGCCTCCATCATTTGAGTCATGTGGAACACTTCGCCGTGCGGGATAAGTTTCAGACAAGATTTGTTCACCACGTAAACCCCAGTGTTGATAGAGAAGGAAAATTCCGGCTTTTCCTTGATGCCGGAAACCACCCCATGCGCGCCGTATTCCACCACACCGTAGGGAATCACATGATGTTGTATAGAGGCGATGACCGTCAGGTCTGCATGACTCTCCCGATGGAACTTCAGCACCTCAGCGTAATCCGCCTTCACAATGATGTCGCAATTGGACACGATAAAGGTATCTGCCATATCCACAGGTAACAATTCCAAGCTACCAGCCGTGCCACAAAAATCTTTTTCCCACAAATATGTAATGTCGTTTTTTTTCTCAATACTGTCAAAGTAAGCCTTGATCATTGCGCCGCGATAATTCACCGTGAAATAAAACTGGGATACATGAAATCGCTCAAACCCTTCAATGATTATCTCTAAAATGGTCTTCTCACCTATCGGAATCAGCGGCTTGGGTAACACTTGCGTGAAAGGAGTGAGGCGCGTCCCTTTGCCGCCAGCCATGATAACCACCGGCACATCGATACTTCCCACAGAAAAACGATTAGCCGATTCCTTGCGATCGACCACTTCATCAAAGAGCACGACATCTAGGATTTTTCTTTGATCGTCCACAACCGGAACAACTAGGATTTTCAGATCAAGCATCATGCTTCGCACGTCATCGATCTCAAAATGTCCCGCTTTAACGGAATGTGCTTGAGGGTTGTAAACAGAACCGATATTTTCATCAAGTCCATTGCCGCGAATCAGATGGCGACGAATATCTCCATCCGAAATTGCACCAAGAAATACACCGACCGCATCTACGACCAAGAGGGTTTTTTCGGCAGTGAGATCTAATTGTTTCAGCGCATCCTTTACAGACGCATTGGACAAGATAGCTAAACGTCTCCAGGACATGCGACTCTCGATTATTGGATTTCTTTAAGGATGACAAATGACTCGGCATAACGACAGCCCGCCGCAGCGCCGCGCAACAAGGCTAATGCCTCGATGGCTTCCACGCTGCGCGGGAAAGGATGCGGACGCAGTTCGCTCTCAAATACACGCAATATCTGCATTTTGCAAGTAAATTGTCCGGATATATCGACAAACATATTTGGCACAAAACCGCAACCTGCAGACAGGGCAAAATCGGTTTCGCTCAATGTTTCCATCATCATCACTTTGCGCACCGAAGGGTATCGGAAGGTTTTGGTACAGCTGTAAGCTGCGGCAAAGGCATGTTGGTGATCAGAATGCACATCGTGCAGGAAAGGCAAGAACACCTGATTGGGCTGTACGCGCTGAAACACTTTGGACATAGCTGCCACTAACTGCGACAGTGGAACCTCATCCAGCCGGGTAGCAGGAAAACCCAAACTATGCACGCTTGTGAAACCATACATTTGCGCCACCGCTGCAATTTCACTAGCACGCCGAGCTATCGCGTCATGGCTAAAGCCGCAATCTTCCGTCATCGCGGTGACGATCATCCAATGGATTTTTGCTCCTTCTTCACGCAGTCGCAGTAAGTTCCCGCCGCAACCGAGCGTCTCGTCGTCAGGATGAACGGCAACTACTAGAATGGACTGATTCATTCAATCACTCCGGTTTCTGATAGGAGACAATGAAGTGACGGCTTTGGGCGGCATCAAACTGATAGTAGAACTCCCCCACGGTAATCAAACGGTTGGGGAAGCAGCGCTGTAAATCTTCCTTTTCCACGATGAGCAGATGTGCTCCTTCCTGACCGGGCACTCCCGAAATATATTCGCAGTCGCCAAGCGGCTTACCCATCTGGTGAGATATATCGCCTACTCCGGCCATGGTTCCAATAAAAACGCCTCGCGGACGGAGTACTCGCTCAATTTCCCGTATTGCCGTGAAAAAACTTTCCCAGTTGTTGTAATACAGCACCTGCCAGGCAATCACCGCATCAAAGCTGGCATCATCAAAAGGGAGTGTTCCTCCTACAAACAATCGAAGATCGACCTGGATATTCTCTTGGGCACAGCGTTTTTTAGCGATGTCATTTGCGCTTGGACTGACTTCGACTCCGCTCATGGCGAAACCACGGCGTGCAAGATGGATCAGGTTCGCTGCTGCGCCGAAGCCGTAGTCGAGAATTTGTTTGTGTAACTCGGGCCTCAGCAAACCATAAGTCAGCCTGACCAAGGATTCGTTGGGGTAGGACAGGAGGCCTTTACCCTGACTATAGATGCCTTCCCACACTTTCGAATTACTCTGAACCGCGCTCATGGTTTTGCCGCTCTTTCAAGTTTCAGTGCATCTTCTGTTTTGAGCCGCATGGATTGCAGATCCATTTCCTTCAGCATGCGGTAAGCCTTGCCTGCCGAGTCTCCGTCACCATAGGGATTGCGCATTGACGTGACCAGATCCAGGAATGGCTGCGAAATCGCCTTCACAATGGACACTGCAATAGACTGTGCATCCGAGTTACAAAATATGACATTTTCTCCAGCCATGCGCCCTCGCTGCCGCAATCCCACATTGATGGCTGGAATGGGAATGCTTGCCGCCTCAAGTATTCCTGAAGACGAGTTGCCAATGATGAAACTCGCATGCTTGTACATGGATATAAATTGATCCCGATCTAGGTTGCGATAAAAGAAGAAGTTTTTATCTCCGCGATATTTTTCAATGATGTCGATAATTTCGCGGTTGGATGGATCGGTGTTGGGGTAGCCGACGCAACCGGCAATACCTTGCGTCTTTAATGCAAGCAAAATACGCTCAAAAATCTCTGCCGCTATACCTTTTTCCGACGGATCGGGGTGGAACAAAACCAGCGCATAGTGCGTGATGTGCGTCGGCAAGCCCATCTGTTTCTCCAGTACCTGACGTGACAAGGCCTGGTGATGCACAAAATTATCAAGCGATATATTGCCGATCACGCGTATACGCGAAGCCGGTTCACCCATGCACAGCAGGCGTTGACGATGTTCTTCCACGGTCACCGCATGCGCAGTAGAAAGCTTGGACACGGCATGACGCACCGGATTATCAACATGCCCCGTTTCGGTATGATCGCCGCCGTAAAAATGCACAGTGGGAACTTCCAGATAGGTTCCGAGCATGGCGCCTATCCATACTTCTTCCCGATCACCCGCGTAGATGATGACATCCGGTTCCCAGTTTGCTACCGCATCCACGGCGCCTTGCAGCATGATGCTGGCTGTTTTCAAACGCGAGGAGAGCGAGTCAGAATCTATGAGGCTTTCAATCGCATGCAGGATGGTGAAACCATCGCGACGGATCAAGTCTATAGTGTGTCCGTAAGTTTCTGACATGTGCGCACCGCCCACCAGCAGTCGCAGGTCTATGCCCGCGTCCGCCTGCAACCGGCGGAAGAGTCCGCTCATTAAATCGTAGTCTGAGCGAATGCCGGTTATCGCCAATATTTTTTTCATGCTGCTCCCATTTGGTCGGATGCGCTGCGTTGCAATGCCACGACTATCCGAGCAACTTGCGCCGCTGTTAGACCCGGATAAATAGGCAGTGAAACGACCCGTCGCGCTTGCCTGGCAAGTTCTGTTCTCGTTCCAGCGTTTGGAAAATAATCCGTCATCACGTGCGAAATCGAGGTGCGCGCATCCACGCCGGATTGCTGCAAGCGCCACTGCCATTCGTTTGCCTGGTCGCTAAAGAAGTAATAGCGAAACCAGTTTGGCTCGGCGTTGGCAAGCATTTTTGGCAAAGTCACACCCGGAATAGCCCGTAGCGCTTCGTCGTATTTTTGTGCAATCCGTTGCCGCTTCAGCACGAAGTTCTGCAAGTGCTGTAGTTGGGCCAGAACTAGACCGGCATTCATCTCGCTGACATGCTGCCCCAGCGTTTGCACGAATCCTTGCTCTTGATATTCAGTTACCGGAAGTTCCGGCATCGCCAGGCGTCGTACTGGTCCTTCGTCTCGCTCGTCGCAGAGCACTGCGCCACCCAAACCACCCGTCAGAAACTTGGTCGGACCAAACGAGGTGATGGCCATATCTCCGAACGCGAGCAGGGAGCAACCTGCAATACTGGTGCCAAGCGCTTGGGCACAGTCGGAAATGACTGGAATACCAAATTGCATCCCGGCATGTATGTCGTCCGGCAATCCGCCGATATGCGTGCAAAGCACTGCAAGGGTTTGTTGCGTGAGTCTATGATCTCGAACATCACCCATGTCCAGATTCAATGAGTTTGCAGCAACATCAGCAAATACCGGTCGCAGACCTCGCGCCAGAATAGCGTTCACCACAGACGGGCAAACATAGGCCGATACGATGACTTCGCTCTGGCCCGAATTAAGACTCTTGAGGTGTTGCAAAGCAAGCATTAAGGCGCCTTCGCCACTGTCGGTCAATACCGCACCGGAACGACCAAACCATTTCGGTAACTGTCGCGCTAGCTCTTTACACAAGTCGCCATAGCCAACATAGTTCCGCATCGCTAGATTCTTGACATAGCGAAAATCGGCAGAACACACTGTACTGGAAGAGTGGCGAATCAATTCAGACACGCTTGTCCTTGTTATGCACCGCTTGCCAGAAAATTTCGCGCGCGCGCTCAACTCCCACATTAAACAGCAAATCCAAGCAACTGATACCAGGCTCGAACTTCTGCATGTTCCGTTGCGGATATTCGGGGTGTACGAAATGGTTGAATTCGACTTGAATGCCTTGTGCCGAAAAGGTATCCACCTGCATATATGATTTGGAGCCGGTTCCCGCTAGATAAACACCTGCTCCGATGGATTTCACCAGCGCTAGTACCAAGTCATTTTTTCTGGTCGTACGGTCGTAGGCCAGCTCATGCTGGCTGATAATCCCAGTTGGTATATCCAGCAACTGCATGCTGATACGCATGGATTCCACAACTGGTTCAACCAGAAAGGTGTAGGAATTGCGGAATATGGGCTCAATGATAGGTTGCACTTCGGGGAAAAAACGGTGCTTGCCATAATAGGCTTTCAGCATATTCATGTGTCTCTCTTGCCAGTCCAGCTGAGAAATTTCCAAATCACAGAAACGGCGCGACATATAGCCATTTCTGTTGAAACCTATGGTCAGATATTTTGTTTTACCATCGGAGCTGAGAAAAATATTGCGATTTTGGAAGGAACTATCGGATAGCTGCACCTCGTCCATCACCATATAGACATCACTTTTTGCAATCTTGTCGAGTAAACCGAGCCACGGAAAATAGCTAGGTTGGTGGATGGAAAGGATCATGGTAGCTCGGGAAAGCGTATTGGTTTTGTCTAGTTAAAACAACGTATTACTTGTTTGGTTCCAGCTCGTCCAGCTTAGGGTAAGTCAATTTCATATCAACTCGTCCTCTTTGTAGTCTTTTTGGGCTACTTGTCCTATCACTTCATCCCAACGCATTGGCGAGATGCCGGTACCGGGTCGTTTGGTGGTGATGTTATTTGCACTGAAGACCTCGCCCGCCTTTATCGCTTGGCTGGCGACCAGTGACTTGCGGGCAACAGGTTGGTTCCTGGCTTCGCTCGGGGTCAGACGTTTGATGCCATCGCCCAATGCGACTTCGACGTTGCGAATGGCTGCCACCATGGCCTTGAGCTCTGCTGGCTCCAGGCTGGCTTGATGGTCGGGTCCGGGCAGGTTGCGATCCAGTGTGAAATGCTTTTCAATCACCGTTGCACCCATGGCAACCGCAGCAGTTGCCACTTCAATGCCCCGGGTGTGGTCGGAATAGCCCACCGCCACACCAAAGGCGGCATGAATGCTCTGCATGGCACGCAGGTTGACTTCATTCATGGGCGTTGGGTATTCGGTGGTGCAATGGAGTACTGTGATTTGGGCACGCGCTGTGCCAGCCTGTTCTAGCACGCCGATCGCTGCTTCTATATCACCCAGTGTTGACATGCCGGTGGAGAGGATGACTGATTTGCCTAGTTTGCCAATATGGCGGAGGTACGGCAGGTTGGTGATTTCGCCGGAAGGAATCTTGAAATGGTCCTGCCCCAGGCTCAGCAGCAGATCAATGCTTTCAATATCAAAGCCAGTTGAGAAAAAACCTATATTTCGCGCAGCACAGTGCGCGATGAGTTCGCGGTGCATATCCTCATTGAGTTCAAGGCGACGCAGCATTTCCTGTTGGGATTCACTACTGTCCGTGGTTTTGGATTGGTAGTCCGCCTTTTTCGCAACGCGCGTGACTTGGCGCTTGGCGTTGAAGGTTTGAAATTTGACAAGATCAGCCCCAGATTCTGCGGCCACATCAACGAGTTGCTCGGCTAACCCGATGTCACCATTGTGGTTGACACCAGCTTCGGCGATGATGAGAACTCGGGTATTCATGATTTTTTATTACCAAAAAAATGGGCGCGATCTGACTGGTTGTGCCGCACAGCAAGCCCCATACCCACCAAGCAGCCTTGCCCAAGCGTAAGACCCTCTTTAATGATGCTACCACTGCCGACAAAGCTACCGGGGCCAATTGTCACGTTGCCATTGAGGACGGCACCAGTAGAGATATGGCAGTGGTCTGCCACCGCTACGTCGTGCTCGAGCAGCGCACGCGTGTTGATAATGCAATTGCTACCCACCCTGGCGCCAGCATTGACAATGGCACCGTGCATCACAATGCTGCCTGCGCCAACAGTAGCGTGACGAGATACATGCGCACTGGGCGAAATGATGACCGGTAATTGAAAACCGAGTTTTTTGGCTTGCTGGTGGAGGCGAATGCGGTGCTCAGGTGTCTGAATTTGGCCCACGGTAATCAACGCGTATGGGTAGTCGTTGGCCAACGCCGACAAATCATCATCCGTGGCGATGACTTCATAACCAAGTTGCCAAGTATGCATTTCTTCTGGCATGCCGACCAGTCCAGCAATCTGGTAGTCGCCGTGCTGTTCAATCACATCAATACAGGCATGGGCGTGTCCGCCAGCCCCGATCAGGATCAGTTTTGGCTTGCTCATGGCGCGACAGAAAGCAGACCCGAGCTGCTCGGAATATTTATCAAACGCCGCTCCAGCGATTCGGCCATCGGTAAAGGTGCCTTAGGCGCGTTGCTGTACATCGACAGGCGATTCATCAGCGCCCAGACCGGGCGTGTCATCAAGCCAGCGTCGTTGGTGACGGTCAGCACTGCATCACGCTGGTTGGCTTGCGATTCGTCCAGCAGTAGCGTCTGTAGCCAGTAGTTGCTGTGGCACCCCGCCGGTTCAACGACCAGGCGCACACCCTGCACACTGGCAAACGCCGCTTGGTAGCGCTCAAACAGGCGGCGCTTGTCAGCCAAGAAGCTGGGTAACTGCTCAAGCTGCGCGCAGCCCAGTGCGGCATTCAGGTTGGGCAAGCGATAGTTGTAACCCACCTCGTCATGTACAAAGTTCCAGCGATGTGGCAGCTTGGACGTGGTAGTCAGGTGCTTGGCGCGCTTGCCCAATTCGAGGTCGTTGGTCAGGATGGCACCGCCGCCGCCGGTGGTGATGGTTTTGTTGCCGTTGAAGCTCAAGGTGCCCATTAGGCCAAAGGTGCCGGTGTGCTTCCCGCCCACAGTGCTACCTAGGGATTCGGCGGCATCTTCAATAAGTTGCATGTGAAAGTCATGCGCCACGGCTAGCAGTGCTTCGATGTCAACGGGATGCCCAAATGTGTGCATGGGAACCATGGCACGGATAATCCGCCCTGTGCCACGGCTGATACAGTGGTTATCACGCAACTCGGTCGCACTTGAGAGGTAATCGCGCAGAGCAACTGCGTCCATGCCAAACGAACGATCTTCGCTGTCAACAAAATGCGGTGTTGCTTTGCAATAGACCACAGCATTGGCGGTGGCGATGAAAGTGAGCGCTGGCAACAACACTTCGTCACCAGCCTCCACGCCAGCCAAGCGCAGCGCAACGTGGAGCGCGGCGGTGCCGTTAACGACAGCAACCGCCCGCTTGGCACCGGTAAAGGCCGCCAGGTCGGACTCAAACCGGTCAACAAATTTACCGACGGACGATACGTAGGTTGAATCAAGGCATTCCTTTAAATAAACCCATTCGTTCCCATTAAAACGGGGCTCATGCAAGGCCAGTGGGCCATCACCTACTACAGACCGAATAGCGCGGACGATGTCCTGCGGCAAATTGCTATTTCTATCCATGTTGCTTAGATGTTGTAAATGTCGGCTTTGTAGGCGGACAAATTTTCAGGTTTGCGAAACCATTCGATAGTCTCGGTTAGGCCGCGCAAGAAGCCCTCACGGCTACCGTATTGCGGCTGCCAACCTAATATTTCTCGAGCTTTGGTGTTGGATGCCAAAAGGCGTTCGACCTCGCTTTTTTCGGGCCGCAGCCGTTGCTCGTCTGTGGTGATTTCGACGGAAGTGCCCATGGCTTCTGCGATGGCATGTGCAGTGTCGCCAATGGAAATTTCGAAATTACTGCCAAGGTTGATGACTTCACCGGTGCCACGGTCTGACTCCAGGGCGGCGATAAAGCCAGCGACTGTATCGGCCACATAGTTGAAGTCGCGTGTGGGTGACACTGCGCCAAGTTTGATCTGGCGCTGCCCATGGGCGATCTGTATGATGATGGTTGGAATGACGGCGCGAGCGGACTGGCGCGGGCCGTAGGTGTTAAAGGGCCGCAGTAGCGTAACTGGCGTACCAAATGACGAATAAAACGACATGGCAATTTGATCTGCGCCAATCTTGCTAGCCGAATAAGGGGATTGACCTTGTAGCGGATGATCTTCGGTTATCGGCACGAAGCGCGCCGTTCCGTACACCTCGCTGGTCGATGTTTGCACTACCTTGCTCACACCTAGATCTCGCGCCGCCTGGACGATGTTGAGCGTGCCCTTAATGTTGGTGTCGACGTAGGTGTCTGGCGAATGGTACGAATAAGGGATGGCGATCAAAGCTGCAAGGTGCAGCACCGCGCCGCAATCTTTCATGGCAGTTCGCACTCCGTTGGGGTCGCGCACGTCGCCAGCGAACACCTCGAACTTGCCCTTGACGTCCGCACCGCAGTGGTCAAGCCAACCCCAGGAGTTGAACGAGTTGTAGAGCACGAACGCACGAACATCGTATCCTGCACGCACCAACGTTTCAGTTAGGTGAGAGCCGATAAATCCGTCGGCGCCGGTAATTAAAATCTTCTTTTCCACAATGAATCTTTCAAAAAAACCCCTCCATGTCTGGGCAATCAATCAGCCCGAACCAATCAGAACTCACTCGTTTACAGTGGTTCATAACCAGGACGAGATTCTTGCATCGCTCCAATTTTCTGACTTGCATTGCCAACTTGATGAACTTGGTGTTGAAATAGTGAACGGGGGGGTAATGGCCAGATGGGAAGCGATGGTGCCCTAGCTGGCGTCGACGTAGGTTTCTTGCTCGTTGAACGTGGCGTTGAAGTTGATGGGCTTATCTTTTTTTGTGAGTCGCTCAAAGCGGCAAAACGGAGCCGCTTACGCGGCCCCCACTCTTGGTGCCACCGATTCGGTGGCGGCTATTTCCAAAGCGAAAGCTGTTCCAGTCTTTCCTATTCCTGCTCCTGGTGCCAGATGTAATTGCGGTTGACTTCATTTCGCCCAGCACTCGACAAAAAGTAGCCTCAGTTCTGGCAATGTTTCTGGCATCAATTACTGATGGGCATCACGCAACAGGTCGCGAAATCGCAGCCTGTCAATACCGGCTTTGGTAGGCAGTTCATCAGCATGGAACTGGTCCGACATCTGGAACAGGCGGCGCAGTTCTTCTTTGGAATTGACTCGGCGTTTGTCAGCACCGATTTTGGAAATGATACCGCCTTCAGCGTTAGAAAAAGCCACCATTTCTGCGGCCAAAGATTCTGCATTGCGCACGTCAACCTTGGACTGCGCATGCTGTCTTCGCCCAATCGGAGCGGGTTGTGTAGCGTTTTCACTGGGACTATTCCAGACTCACGTTCACGCTGTAGCCATGCTGCTTGAGCAAAGCATGTTGCTTGGCTTGCTGTAGATCATGGGCCACCATCTCATGGCACATTTGCTGCGCCGTAATCTCCGGAAACCAGCCGAGTTTTTGTTTTGCTTTGGCGGGGTCGCCCAGCAGGGTTTCGACTTCTGTGGGGCGAAAGTAGCGGGGGTCTATCCGAACCACAGGTTCGGATGAGGACTGAGGACTTGGGACTGAGGACTTAGTGGGGGACCAATAGCCGACTTCGTTCACTCCTGTGCCTTCCCAGCGCAGTTCCATGCCCAGGGCTGCCGCTGTCCATTCAATGAACTGGCGCACGGTGTATTGCACGCCGGTGGCAATGACAAAATCTTCGGGGTGGTCTTGCTGCAGCATCAGCCATTGCATGCGCACGTAGTCTTTGGCGTGGCCCCAGTCGCGCAGGGCGTCGATGTTGCCCATGTACAGGCAGTCTTGCAGGCCTTGGCTGATGTTGGCCAGGCCGCGCGTGATTTTGCGCGTGACAAAGGTTTCGCCGCGACGCGGGCTTTCGTGGTTGAACAGGATGCCGTTGCAGGCGTACATGCCATAGGCCTCGCGGTAATTCACGGTGATCCAGTAGGCATACAGCTTGGCGGCGGCGTAGGGGCTGCGCGGGTAAAACGGCGTGGTTTCACGTTGCGGTACCTCTTGCACCAGGCCAAACAGCTCCGAGGTGCTGGCTTGGTAAAAGCGGGTTTTCTTTTCCAGCCCGAGAATGCGGATAGCCTCCAGAATTCGCAACGTGCCCATGCCATCTACGTCGGCCGTGTATTCGGGGCTCTCAAAGCTCACCGCTACATGGCTTTGCGCACCCAGGTTGTAGATTTCGTCCGGCTGGATTTCTTTCACGATGCGCACCAAGTTGCTGGTGTCGGTCAGGTCGCCGTAGTGCAGCTTGAAGTTGGCTCCTGTGATGTGCGGGTCTTGGTAAATGTGGTCAACGCGCTGAGTATTAAACGAGCTGGCCCGGCGCTTGATGCCGTGCACGATGTAGCCTTTTTCCAGCAAAAACTCGGCCAGGTAGGAGCCGTCTTGGCCAGTGATGCCGGTGATGAGGGCGGTTTTTTGAGGAGTGGTCATTCTTTGAAAGGATTTTGGAGTGTTAAACCGTCAATCAGCAAGCCATGGTGCATGTCTTCAGTCAGCAGCACAGGTGCACCCACCATGATGGCACTGGCAACAATGTTCGCGTCATAAAACGACAACTGGTATCGCTTGGCAAGCTCAACCGCTTTTTCATGTGATGCCACCGTGAGCGGCACCACCTTGCAGGCAGCTTTAACGGCCAGCATCAGGGCGTCAATTTCTGACCACGGCATTTTCAGCTTGCGCTGGCAGACTGAGATGACTTCATTGAGTACCTGGACGCTGATGACCGCACCCACTGCCAGTAGTGATTGGGCCCGATCAGCTTTTGCTACATCTCCCGACAAAAGGTACAGGATAACGTTGCTATCCAAAAAAGGCCTGCTCACGGCGCGTCGCCTCTTGCGTTGGCCTCAAGTCGATCAAAGTGAAAATCGGCAGGCAAGCGCCCGCGCAACTGGTGCAGGCGATCAAGCAGCTTGGTCACGGATGGTTTCTTGGCCACCTCGAAAGACCGACTGCCAACAAGGTGCAAGTCAATTTCTTCACCTTCTTTCAGGTCAAGTGCTTGCACCAACCCCGCAGGAAACCGCACCGCCAGTGAATTGCCCCACTTTGAAACTTGCATGATGGACCTCAATTAGATAAACATCTAAAAAATGTATATCATAACCTTGTCAAGGAGCCGCAGTCGATGTGGCAATCCAGGAAGTTTTGGTACGCCAGCGCCAGACCCTGTTGCAGATTCACCTTGGCTTGCCATCCCAATGCATTCAGTCGGCTACTGTCCATCAGCTTGCGCGGGGAGCCGTCGGGCTGGGCGGGGTCAAAGGTGATCTGCCCACTGTAACCTACCGCCTGGCTCACAGCCTGAGCCAGCTCGGCGATGGTGATGTCACTGCCGTAGCCCACGTTGATGTGGCTCAGCATCGGGCTGGTGTGCTGGTCATACACGGCTTTGGGCAGGTTCATGACAAACACGCTGGCCGCCGCCATGTCATCAACATACAAAAACTCGCGTTTGGGCGTGCCGCTACCCCAGATGGCCACGCTGGGCAAGTTGGCGACCTTGGCTTCATGAAAGCGGCGGATCAGCGCAGGGATGACGTGGCTGTTTTGCGGGTGGTAGTTGTCGCCGGGGCCATACAGGTTGGTGGGCATGACACTGCGGTAGTCAATGCCGTGGCTGGCACCATATTGGCGGTTGTAGCTCTCGCAGAGTTTGATGCCGGCAATTTTGGCAATGGCATAGGGCTCGTTGGTGGGCTCCAGCAGGCCGGTCAGCAGGGCGTCTTCACGCATGGGCTGGGGTGCCAGTCGCGGGTAGATGCAGCTGGAACCAAGAAACAGCAGTTTTTTTACGCCGTTCTGAAAAGCCGCTTCAATTACATTGGCCTGCACCATCAGGTTTTGGTAGATAAAGTCGGCCGGGTAGGTGTTGTTGGCGTGGATGCCACCCACTTTGGCAGCGGCCAGGTAGACCTGGTCAGGTTTTTCTGCTTCGAAGAATGCCCGCACAGCGGCTTGGTTGGTCAGGTTCAGCTCCTGATGAGTTTTGAAGACGAAGGACTCAGGACTCAGGCCGCTTTGCACCAATTGGCGCACGATGGCAGAGCCCACCATACCGCAGTGGCCTGCTACATAAATTTTTGAGGGCATAAGGGTCAGGTCGGTCAATGCAAAAACAATGGCCGGATTATCCCCGCAGCCCACCCGTTAAAAATGAATCCCCCGCATCATCTGCTGCAGCGCCACCGCCTCGGCTGACAATTTGGGTTTATCGGCCTTGTCACCTGGCTTGGCGCCCTTGGCGGCGGTCGAGTCAGGGAACATCCTGAAGCTCGTGTTCATCACGATCTGCGCCACGCGCGGCACCAGCGCGTGCAGCACCTGGCCAAAAATGCCCAGCCGGGTGGCCACGCGCACCGGTTTGAAGATGCACGCCTGCGCGATCATGTCGGCGGCTTCTTCGGGGGCCAGCGTGGGCACGTTGTTGTAGATCTTGGTGGGCGCAATCATGGGCGTGCGCACCAGCGGCATGTTGATGGTGGTAAAGCTGATGCCTTGATCAGCGTATTCGCTGGAGGCACAGCGCGTCCAGGCGTCCAGCGCAGCCTTGCTGGCCACATAAGCGCTAAAGCGCGGTGCGTTGGTCAGCACACCAATGCTGCTGATGTTGACCACGTGCCCCTTGTGTTTGGCCACCATGCCAGGCAAAAACCCCATCGTTACGCGCAGGCTACCAAAGTAGTTGAGCTGCATGGTGCGCTCAAAGTCGTGCATGCGGTCGTAGCTGGACTCGATGGCACGGCGGATGGAGCGGCCGGCGTTGTTGATCAAAAAGTCCACTCCGCCGTGCTCGGCCATCACCTGCTGCACAAACGCTTTGCATGGAGCTTCTTCGGCAATGTCCACCGCGTAGGCGATAAAGCGGTAGCCCTTGGCCTTGGCCTCGGCACACGCGGCGTCAAGCTTGTCCTGGTCCCGTCCGCATATCAAAGTTATCGCACCCGCCTCAGCAAACTTGTGCGCTGCGGCCAGCCCAATGCCAGAGCTGCCGCCGGTCACCAGCACCACCTTGCCGCCCACTGTGCCTTTCAGGCTGTGGTCGATGTGCAGCTCGGGGTCCAGATGGCGTTCCCAGTAGTCCCACAGCCGCCAGGCGTAGTCGCGCAGGTTAGGGCATTCAATGCCGCTGCCTTTGAGCGCTGCCAGCGTGTCGCGGCAGTCAAAGCGCGTGGGGTAGTTCACAAAGGTCAGCATGTCTTCGGGCAGGCCCAGGTCTTTCATGACCGCGTTGCGCACCCGGCGCACCGGCGCCAGCGCCATCAGCCCCTTGGTGATGCTGCGCGGAATAAAGCCCAGCAACGCGGCGTTCACAAACACGTTCATCTTGGGCGCGTGCGCGGCCTTGCTGAAAATGTCCAGCACGTCGCCCACGCGGTAGCCGACCGGGTCCACCAGGTGGTAACACTTGCCGCTGATGTCTTTTTGCTGGCTGATGGCAGCCAGCGCGTTCACGACAAAGTCCACCGGCACAATGTTGACGCGCCCGCCTTCCAGTCCAATGGAGGGCATCCACGGCGGCAACAACTGGCGCATGCGCTGGATCAGCTTGAAAAAGTAATACGGCCCGTCGATCTTGTCCATCTCGCCGCTTTGGCTGTCGCCCACCACCATCGCCGGGCGATACACCGTCCAGGGCAGCTTGCATTCTTGCCGCACGATTTTTTCGCTCTCGTGCTTGGTCAAAAAGTACGGGTGGTCCAGACCTTCGGCCTCGTCAAACATGTCTTCGCGGAACACGCCTTCGTACAGGCCAGCGGCGGCAATCGAGCTCACGTGGTGAAAGTGCCCGGCCTCGATGGCTTTGGCAAACGCCACCGTGTTGCGCGTGCCTTCCACGTTGATCTGGGTCTGGCTGGCCTCGTCTGCGCCCAGGTCATAGACTGCAGCCAAGTGGTAAAAGTGCTGGATCTGACCCTTGAGCTGTTTGATGTCGGCCGCCGACACGCCCAGTTTGGGTTCTATCAAGTTACCTTGCACCGGCAGCAGGCGCGCCGCGCTGACCCCGCAAAAGTCACGCAGCGCCCGGACCTTGTCCTGGCTGGCTTCACGCACCAAAAAGTGCACCACGGTACCCTTGCGTTCCAGCAGTTTTTTGACCAGCCGTTTGCCAATAAAGCCGGTCGCACCGGTCACAAAATAATGCATGTTTGACTCCTTCAAATAAGCGCCCGATTTTTGCTTGAATTGCAGTGCGCGGCCTCAGCGTAAACCCGCATCGGGGCAACCCCGCAACAGATTAGAAAGCCACACCTACACGTACCGCATTTTGACCTCTACAGTGCGAGCTTTCCTTACCCCTTAAGCTACGGAGTCACACCATGGTCACCAAACTCAAAAAGTCTTCCCCTTCCGAAAAACCCACCGCCACGCCCCGCGCGGGTATGCCGCTAGCCAATTCGGTCAAAGATTCTGCGCAGCAAATCTGGCAGGCTGGCCTGGGCGCCTTTACCAAGGCACAAACCGAAGGCACCAAGGCATTTGAGGCGCTGGTGAAAGAAGGCGTGAGCTTTCAGCGCAAAACCCAATCCGCCGCAGAAGAAAAAATCACCGAAGCCACGCAAAAAATGACCAGCATGGCCAGCGACATCTCCAGCAAGGCCTCGGGCCAGTGGGACAAGCTTGAAAACATCTTTGAAGACCGTGTGGCCAAGGCACTCAACAAGCTGGGCGTGCCGTCGGCCAAAGACATCAACGCGCTGATTGCACGCATCGACGCGCTCAACGCCAGTGTGCAAAAACTTGCCCCCAAGCCGCCCAAAGCCGCCGGAAAATCCGCACCAAAAGCGGTTGCAGAGGTCGTTGAGCCTGTCAAAGCAGCTCCCAAAACAGTTGCAAAAAAGACAGTCAAACCCGCTGTCAAGCAGGCTGTCAAAAAGGCCACGCCACGCAAAGCAGCCTCCGCCAAACAGCCCGCAGCGGTGCAGGCCGGTGAGACAAAGGTAAACCCTAGCTAAAAAAAGCACGGTCGGTCGTAAACTGTTTATCCATGAAAGAGACCACTCGGCCAACCCCAAAAATTGCACTGGCACTGGCCGGCGGCGGCCCCTTGGGGGCTATCTATGAAATCGGCGCACTGTGTGCGCTACAGGAATCGCTCAAGGGCATCGACCTGACCCGACTACAGCACTATGTGGGTGTGTCCGCCGGGGGCTTCATTGCCGCTGGTCTGGCCAACGGCATCACGCCGCGCCAGTTGTTTTCATTGTTCATTGAAGACCGCAAGCGGCAAACCGAGGCGTTTGACCCGGCGTGGTTGCTGCGTCCTGCCTTTTCTGAATTTTTCTCGCGCTCGCTGCTGTTGCCGCAACTGCTGTTGCAAGGCGCCTGGCACGGCGCACTGGGGCGTAAGTCGTTCATGCGCACACTCGAGCGCCTGAGCCCCTGCCTGCCCACCGGAATTTTTTCCAATGCACAGATCGACGTGGAAATCACGCGCCTGTTCAGCCGACACGGCCGCACCAACGACTTTCGCCAGCTCAAAAGCCACTTGACGCTAGTAGCCACGCATCTGGACAGCAGCAAGGCCGTGTCGTTTGGCCGCCCCGGTTGGGACCATGTGCCCATCTCCAAGGCCATCCAGGCCAGCGCCGCGCTCCCCGGGCTGTTCCCCCCGGTGGAAATTGACGGCCAGCATTTTGTCGACGGTGCGCTCACCAAAACCATGCATGCTGCCATTGCGCTGGACGAAGGCGTGGACCTGATGCTATGCGTCAACCCGCTGGTGCCTTTTGACGCCTCAGTAGCAACGCACACGGCGCAGGGGGCCACACCGTGGGCCGCGCCCGAGCCGATTCCGCACATCGCAGACGGCGGCTTGCCCGCCGTGCTGAGCCAAACCTTCCGCTCGCTGATCCACTCACGGCTGCTGCTGGGCATCAAGGGCTATGAGCAGACTTACCCCAATACCGACATCGTGCTGTTCGAACCCAACCACCGTGACCCCGAGCTGTACCTGGCCAACACTTTCAGCTACAGCCAGCGCCGCCAGCTGGCCGAACACGCCTACCAGCAAACGCGCCAGGCGCTGCGCGCGCGTCAGACGCATCTGGCCAACAAACTGGCCTACCACGGCATCACGCTGGATCACGCCGCGCTGGACGATGTGCAGCGCCACCTGTGCGCGCCCAAGCGCTCGCCCGCGCGCATCGGGCAGGCGCTAACCAAGCTGCACAACCTGATGGATAACCTCAACCAGGTGGTGCAGGCCGCCGAACCGCAGGCCGACCCCTCATGGTAAAAAAGGCACCCCGGCGCACAGCAGAGCGCATTCTTGAAGTCACGCTGGTGCTGTTCAACCGCTTTGGCGAGCCCAACGTATCCACCACGCTGATCTCCAACGAACTCAACATCAGCCCAGGCAACCTGTATTACCACTACCCGGCCAAAGACGAGCTCATCAACGCGCTGTTTGACCGCTTTGAACGCGGCCTGAACGACCTGCTGGGTGCCAGCGACGACGTGCGCAACGTGGAAGACGCCTGGTTCTTCATGCACACGCTATTCGAACTGATCTGGCAGTATCGCTTTTTGTACCGTGACCTCAACGATCTGCTGAGCAAAAACCGGCGCCTTGAAACGCATTTTCAGAGCATCGTCAAAAACAAGACACGCGCGGTGCGCGCGCTGCTGGACGGTCTGCGCCGCGGTGGTGCGCTGCAGATGGACTCGCGTGAGATGGACCCCACCGCGACCAGCATGGTGGTGGTGCTCACATATTGGCTCAGCTTTGAATACGTGCGCGACCCACGTAATGCGCTGGAGCCGGCCAACGCGCAGTCGGCGCTGCTGCGCGGTGCCAAACACGTTTTGAACCTGATTTCACCTTACCTAGAACCCGGCCAGCGCGCCCATCTGATCGGTTTGGCAGACGCCTACAATCCAGCCTAGCCAAAATCACCAGGTTAGAGGAGACCGTCATGGCCACGTGGACCGCCTTTCCGTACGCGGGCGATTACAATTTTGATAGCGATAGCGTCAAGAAGAACTGGGCCAGACTGCACATAGGCGACCTGGAACCGCTGCCCAAAGACCGTGCGCTGCTGCAAGCCTGGGCGCACTTTCACAACGGGGATTTCCAGAAAGCCGTTACTTTGGGGCAAAGCTTGGGCCTGACCGGCTTGAACGTGGCCAACAAGGCCATGTGCGTGTATGCCAGCTACCTTGAAAAGCATGAGTCGCGTCGCCAGGCGCTGTTCAAAGAGGTAGCCGAGCAAGCTGAAAAACAGCTTGAACAAGACGCCACCAACTTCAACGCGCGCTACCTGCGCGCCTACGCACTAAGCCGCTACAGCCAGAGCATCAGCGTGGCCAAGGCGCTGGCGCAAGGCTTGGGCGCCACGATCAAGGCCGACCTGGAAGACGTGATCCGTCAGCAGCCCAAGCACCTGGACGCGCATGTGGCGCTGGGCAGTTTTCATGCCGAAGTCATCGACAAGGTGGGCAACCTGATTGGCGCCATGGCCTACGGCGCCAACAAAGACATTGGCCTGAACCTGTTCACCAAGGCAGTGCAGCTAAACATGCAGTCGGCTTTTTGCATGCTTGAATACGCGCACGCCATGCTCATGCTCGGCGGTGAAGAAATGATGAAAGAAGCCAGCCGCATGTACCAGCTGGCCGCACGCGCCAAACCAGTAGACGCTCCAGAGCGGCTTGAGGTGGAAATGGCCAAAGCCGAGCTGAAGGACTGACACCCGCAGGCTATTCGCCCCAGGGCAACATCAGCGTCAGCAGTTTGAGCTTTTCAAACTCGGGCGCAAACTGGTCGATGATGGCTTGCGGGTCGGGGCACAGGGTGGTGTCGCTGATGACGCCAAATTGCACGCCGCCACCGTAGCTCAAAATCGACACGCCCAGCCCCACCGTGCCCGACTGCGGCACCCAGAACATGGTTTGCTCTAGCGTGCCACCGCAAAAAGTAAGCTTGTCGCGCGGGCCGGGCACGTTGGTCATGACCGCCGTGGTCTTTTTGGCAAACAGGTTGAGCATGGCGTCTTGCACCGGTTTCACCAGCACGCCGGCCACCGCCAGCAGCGCAAACGCCAGCAGCGGCTGCATGCTGCCTTTGAGGTCGCTCATGCGCCGGCGCACCTCAAACAAGCGCGCCACCGGGTTGTCCACCCCCACCGGCAGCACCACGGGTGCCAAGCCAAATTTGTTGCCCAGCTTGTAGGCTTCTGTCATCGGGCGCAGGTTGACCGGCACCATGGCGCGAATTTCTTTGCACGCCACACTGTCGCCCTTGGACTGCAGGTAGCGGCCAATGGCACCGGCCACGCAGGCCAGCAGCACGTCGTTAATGGAGCAGCGCAGCGCCTTGCTGACCGCGCGCACCTCGTCCAGCGGCAACGGTTCGCACCAGGCCACACGCTTGGTGTGCCCTGGCATACCCTTGAGGCGCGTGGGAGAGTCGTCTGCCATCAACGCCAGCGCCGCACCGTCACGCACCACCTGGTAAGCCATGCGCGCGGCCTCGGTGGAGGTGACTTTGCCCTTGCCCAGCCCTTCGGCAAACCACTTTTCCAGCACGTTGCGCGGATCGGCCATGGCACCAAAAGCCTGCGCTGCACCTACCCCGGCCGCGCCAATGGCCTTGACCGCTGCCACGGTGAGCGGCTCGATCAGGGTGTGCTGCATCCATTCTTCGGCCGCTTCCCAGCCTTGCGCTGGTGGCGGCTTGACGCGCCTGCGCGGCGGCTCGGCACCGCCATCGACAATCGACTGGATCACCGCAATTAGCGCCAGGCCATCGGCAATGCAATGGTGAATTCGTACCAGCAAGGCCGAGCCACCGTCGTAGTGTTCGATCAACCGAAACTCCCACAGCGGGTGGCGCTGGTCCAGCGGCTGCATGGCCAGCTCGGCCAGCCGTGCCTGCAGAGCTTGTTGCGGCTGGGCACGCGCACTGGAAGGCAATTTTTCTCGCACCACATGGCGGCGGATGTCGAATTCGGTATCCGTGATCCAGTTGGCACCGGTGGTATCCAACTGCACGCGCTGGGTAAAGCGCGGGTATTTCAACAGTCGATCCGCAATGCGCTCAGACACCGCCGCGTAGCGGATGGCCGGCTTGATGATCCACACCCCCAGAATCATCATCAGATTGGTGGGGCAGTCCATGCGCAGCCAGGCGGTGTCCACCTTGCTCATACGTTCAACAACAAAAGGGAATGGGGGTTTGGTCGCCATAGCAGTACTTGATTGGGGCATGAACTCTATTTTGACTTCAATTCACCCCGTAAGATAGCCCGCACAAACCCCACTTACCCACCTCTGGAGACTGCACCATGTCTGATCTGAAAGCCCGCTTTGAAGCCGCCGTTGCCAACTCAAAAAACCTGAGCGAACGCCCTGACAACATGACACTGCTGAAACTGTACGCGCTGTACAAACAGGGCAGCGTGGGCGACAACGCCGACAAAAAACCCGGCTTTGGCGACATGGTCGGCCGCGCCAAATGGGACGCCTGGAGCGCGCTCAAAGGCACCACTTCTGACGCCGCGATGCAGCAGTACATTGATCTGATTGAATCACTGAGCTGAGTTGATTTCCTGACGCATTGACGCCAGCACCGATATAGCAGCCTGAAATTCAGACTGCTTTTTTCTGAGTACGTTTTTTCACCTGGGGTGCCAGCAGCGCGTCCAGGTTTTTGACAATCTCGGCTTCGATGGTGTGCTTGAAGGCGCCCACCAGAAAACCCAACTGCGCGCGCAAGTCAAAATGCGCCGCGCTTACCTGCAAAGTTCCGTTGACACCTGCGCGTGAAAACGTCACCTCGTCGGCGGCGTCGCCTTCTTGGTAAACGCAGTCCATGCCAAATTCGGCCTCGGCCTGCTCGGCCCACTTGAAGGCGATTCTGCGCGCCTTGGCCAGGCCCAGCGTGTGCTTGCGCACGATGTGTAGTTCTGCCATATCAATCTGTTGAAAAATACCAATCCGAAAAAATCCGTTAGGCGCACCTTTGGTGCTGCTTGGGTGTCAGCGGTGCATTTGCGGCCGTCCCAAGCCCTAATGGATTTCCTCGGCTAAAAATGCCTGGCTGTCACTGCGAAACTGTTCCTGGCTTGGCAGGCCGGGGGTCAGCGCCTTCAGCACCAACTGTCGTCGTTGCGCATCCAACTGCGCCAGGTTACGCACCGCATCATAAAACCTGCGCCAGTCGCGGCCCTCGCGCGCAAACAGCGCCTCAAATGCGCTCACCCACTCGTCGTAACTGCCTTGCACGGCCAGCGCGGCGTTGTTGGCGTGTGCCACCCAATCGTCGTAGCCACCGTAACCACCCCAACCACTTTTGAGCGTCGCATAGCCAGCACGGAAGTCAGAAAACGCTTTGTTTTTCATGGCTATCAGCGCTTGTTCGGTAAGGGCTGAACGGCTATTTTCTTTATAAATCGCAAGCAAGTTCTGCCGCGTGCGCCGGGTCAGGTCACGCAACTGGGTACGGCGCATGTCCAACACCTCAAAGGTTTCGCGCTGCGCCACTGTCGCCTGCTGCGCCAGCCAGCGCGCACCCCCCAGACGCTCCACTGCCGTGGCAAACGATTCATTAAAGGCGGTGTCGTCGGGCGCAAACACCACCTGATGCGCCAGCTCATGAAACATCAATCGCGCCAGCTCGCCGTCCGGGTAGTTCACAAACGTGCTGAGCATCGGGTCGCCACCCAACCAGTTGCTCCAGCCCAGCGTCGAATACGCTGGCACGCCATAAACGCTCACTTCCAGCCCTTGCGCTTGCAGTTGCGCCGCCAGTGCCTGTGCATCCGCCTGCGCAAAATAGCCTCGGTACGCCACACACCCCACCACCGCAAAACACCAGGTCTTGAGCGTGAGTGAGTCAGCGGGCGCAGCTACCACATTCCACACCACATAGGGCCGCTCCAGCGCTGCGTAGCGCTGGTAGCTGGCGTTGTCTGGCAGCTGCAAATCCGCCACGGCAAAGCGCCGTACCGACTGCACCTGTCGCAAGCGCTGCCGCAGAGCAGGCACAGTGGCTGGGTCAGCCAGCCAGTCGTCAATCGGTCGCGCTGCGGCCATCAGCTTGACGTGCCCAGCAACCGACTGGGCCAGGTAACTCACATCGGCGCAGGCACTCAAAACCAGCGGTAACAGCAGCACCAGTGCCCACCGTGCCCGCCAGAGGCTACGATGGGGCACCATCCGACTCACCCACACGCGAAGGCCCGCCATGCTGTACAAGTTCAAATCCAAAGTCACCGGGAACGTGATTATGTTGCAGCCCAACGGCGAGCGGCTGCTGGAGATCATCGGCAAACGCGACGCCAACGAGCCCGCTGTCAAAGGCATCTTGCTGCCCGAACAGATGTCGCACGCGCTGGCGGCCATCGACGCGGCCATTACGCAAGAAGAGGCGGCGCGGCGCGCAGCAGTTGCACAGGCACAGCAAGACGGCGCGCCGCCACCGCGCTTTGATGCCATTGGCTTGCGTCAGCGCGCGCTGCCGCTGGTCGAGATGATCCAGCGCTGTCTGAAAGCCCAGGAGCCGATCGTCTGGGGGGTCTGAGCGCAGTCCGTTTTGCCTACTGGTAGCTGCGCGCGTCTTCAATCACCTTGCCGTCATTGGGCAAGGTGCCGGGCTGTACTACTTCAACCAGGCCGCGCAGTTTGGTCACATCGCGGATCGCGTCGGTCACTTTTTGCACCAGACTGTCCGGGCCGCTACACGCCGATTCGACCTTGAGCGTCATCGCGTCGTTGGCCATGGCACCCGTCACCACCAGGCGCGCCTTGGACACCTCGGGGAATCGTTTAACGATCTGGTCCACCTGCCCGGGATGCACAAACATGCCACGAATCTTGGTGGTCTGGTCGGCGCGCCCCATCCAGCCCTTGATGCGCAAATTGGTGCGTCCGGTTGGGCAAGGCCCGGACAACACCGCCGACAGGTCACCGGTGCCAAAGCGGATCAGCGGATAAGTCGGGTTGAGCGTGGTCACCACCACCTCACCCACTTCACCCTCGGGCACGGGGTCGCCGGTGCCCGGGCGCACGATTTCAACGATCACACCTTCGTCCAGCACCAACCCTTCACGCGCGGTCGTCTCATAAGCGATCAGTCCCAGATCGGCGGTGGCGTAGCACTGGTAACCGGCCACACCGCGCGCGGCAAACCAGTCACGCAGGCTCGGTGGAAACGCCTCACCGCCAAACATGGCCTTGGTCACGCTGGGCAACGCCGTGCCCATCTCGGCGGCTTTTTCAAGGATGATGCGCAAGAAACTGGGCGTACCAATGTAGCCTGCGGGTTTGAGCTCGGCCATGGCCTGTACCTGCTGCTCGGTCTGGCCGGTGCCGCCGGGAAACACCGTACAGCCTAATGCGTGGGCGCCGGTTTCCATCATGGAGCCGGCCGGTACAAAGTGGTAGCTGAAGCTGTTGTGAATCAGCTCGCCGGGCCGGAAACCGGCGGCAAAAATGGCCCGCGCCATACGCCAGTAGTCGCGCGCCGTACCCTCGGGCTCGTAGATCGGGCCCGGGCTGGCAAAGACGCGTGGCAAGGTCGCGCCAAAGCCTGAAGCGCAAAAGCCACCAAAGGCGCTGCCGCCCTGCGCGCGGCTGGACAGTTGGAGCTCCAGCAGCTCGTGCTTGCGTGTCACCGGCAATGTCGCCAAGGCCGCGCGGCTGCTGACCTGCGCCGGGTTCACGTCCTTCAAAATATCCGCAAACGCCGGTGACGCCAGCTTGGCGTGCGCCACCTGCAAGGGCAAGGCCTTGAGCAGCGCGGCTTCGCGCTCGCACGGGTCACGCGTTTCCAACGCATCAAAATAATCGCTCATTTTTATATTCCTGAAAAACCAAGATTCATGTCCAGGCAAGCACCGACATCAGAGCACCATCACCAGAAGTGCAACGGCAGTACGATCCATGGGCTCCAAGGTGCATGGCCTGGCTCGCAATGACAAACTCTGCGCCTTGACCAGACTCAAGCCAGCCAACGTTTGCGCCGCTTGTAGCTCTTGACGTCCTTGAAACTCTTGCGCTCAGCGCCACCCATACCCAGATAAAACTCTTTCACGTCTTCGTTGCTGGCCAGATAGCTGGCGGCACCGTCCATCACCACCCGGCCCGATTCCATGATGTAGCCGTAATCGGCGTAGCGCAGGGCCATGTTGGTGTTTTGCTCGGCCAGCAAGAACGTGACTTTTTCTTTGGTGTTGAGGTCTTTCACGATCTCGAACACTTCTTCCACAATCTGTGGCGCCAAGCCCATCGACGGCTCGTCGAGCAACACCATGCTGGGGTTGGTCATCAGCGCGCGGCCAATGGCGCACATTTGCTGCTCGCCGCCACTGGTGTAGGCAGCTTGACTGGTACGCCGGGTTTTCAGGCGTGGGAAGTAGGTATAAACCTTGTCAAGATTGGCGGCAATTTCACCTTTGTCTTTACGCGTATAGCTGCCGGTGAGCAGGTTTTCTTCGATGGTCAGATGGGCGAAACAATGTCGGCCTTCCATCACCTGCACCACGCCGCGGTTGACCAGGTCAGCCGGTGACAGGTTTTCGATGCGCTGGCCGCGCAACTCAATGCTGCCCTTGGTGACCTCGCCACGCTCGCCACGCAGCAGATTTGACACCGCGCGCAGCGTGGTCGTCTTGCCGGCCCCATTACCGCCCAGGATGGCCACAATGTTGCCCTCGGGCACATTCAGCGACACGCCTTTGAGCACCAGGATCACGTGGTTGTAAATGACCTCGATGCCATTCACATTCAAAACGATGTTTTTTGATTCACTCATAGTGTTCATTCCATTCAAACCAGATGAAAGCACCGTTTAACGACACTTTCATCTGATGGCTATCAAGCAAAGCAAGCCACCAAACCAGTGCAATGAATGCGCATACAGATCGGAGATCTGCCACCTTCCGGCGCACCAACACCGCACCAAAAACACTGACCGCTTGTGCACTGATGCCCCCCGCCAGAAACACCGCAGATCTGGCTTTGCCAGTCCGCTGGTGTTGCCCCCTTGAGGGGCTGAGGCCAGCGGCTCCAAACCTGCCTGCGCAGGTTTGGACTGGCCGAAGAGCCCCAGCTCTGCTGGCTGGCACGATGGGCGGACACACGCAGTGCGCGAAGCCTGGGGGTGTGCTTAGCTCTGGCAGTCGGCCGGCGTGCGCGGTGTCAGCTTCTTGTCGGCGGCGTACTTGGCAGCGGTTTTCTTGACCAACGGCTTGAGCACCTGCTCGTCGGCTTGCAGCCAATCTGAAGTGAAGTTCCACTTCTTGCCATCCCAAGTGTGGATACGCGCCCAGTTGGCACCCATGTGGTCGGCACAACTGGTGCTAACCGGGCGCATCACCCCAGCAAAGCCCAGTGCATCCAGCTTTTTCTGCGTCAGATCCAGGTTTTCATAACCCCAGCGTGCTTGTTCACCCGACACCCACTTGCCCTTGCCATAGCGCTCTTGTGCCTTACGCACCCCTTCGACCGCCAACATGGCGCTTAAAGCACCGCGCATGTACAACACCTGCCCAACTTCTTCTTTTGGACCGGTACCCTGGCCCTTGGCGTGCACTTTTTCCAAAATTTCTTTGACTACCTTGGAATTGGGCTCGGCGCCGTGCTGCAACGTCACCGCGTTGTAACCCTTGGCCCCTTCACCCACGTCTTTCACGTCCGGCTCAGCACCCGACCACCACACGCCGTACATCTTCTCACGCGGGTAACCGGTGGCTTGCGCTTCCTTGAGCGAGGTCGAATTCATCACACCCCAGCCCCACAGGAACACATAGTCTGGCCGTGCCTGGCGAATTTGCAGCCAGGTGGCCTTTTGCTCTACGCCAGGGTGTGCCACCGGCAACAATTGCAGGCTGAAGCCGTGCATGGCGGCGCGCTCTTGCAACAGCGCAATAGGTTCCTTGCCGTACGGTGAATCGTGATAAACCAACGCCAGTTTCTTGCCCTTGAGCTTATCCAAGCCGCCTTCCTTCTTGGCAATGGTTTGCACCAAGGCGTCGGCCGCCAGCCAGTAGCTGCCCACCAGCGGGAAGTTCCACTTGAACACCGTGCCGTCCTGACTTTCGCTGCGGCCATAGCCTGCGGTGATGAGCGGAATCTTGTCAACCGGGGCTTTTTCAGTCAAGGCAAAGGTGATGCCGGTGGACAGCGGCTGGAACACCGTAGCACCGCCGTGTTTGCCTTTCAGGCGTTCGTAACATTCCACACCGCGGTCGGTGGCGTAGCCGGTTTCGCACTCTTCATAGATGATCTTCACGCCATTGATACCACCACGGGCGTTGACCAGTTTGAGGTAATCGGCGTAGCCGTTGGCCCATGGCACGCCGTTGGGGGCGTAGGCACCGGTGCGGTACGGCAGGCCCGGGAAAAATTGTTCCTTGGGCTGGGCGAATGTGCTGGCACCGACCGCTGCCATCAGTGCCGCGAGGGCGATGTGTTTCACTTTCATACAAGTCTCCTGAAGTAGTAATGCACCGAAGTGCTTGGGTTGACGAAACGAAAATCTCAGTGAGGGAACGGCCACAAACGCAGCTTTTGCTTACCGGTGGACCACAGCTTGGCCAGGCCGTGCGGCTCGACAATCAAAAACCAGACGATCAACGCGCCAAAAATGATCAACTCGGTATGCGAGATACCCGAGGTAGAAATTTCAACGCCCACCAGATTGCCGACAAACGGAAGGAACTGGTTCAAAAAGATCGGCAACACGACAATGAACGCAGCACCAAAAAAGCTGCCCATGATCGAGCCCATGCCGCCAATGATGACCATGAACAGCAGCTTGAACGAGATATCGACGGAAAACGCCGCCGGCTCCCACGCGCTCAGGTGCACAAAGCCCCACATGGCCCCGGCCACGCCCACAATGAACGAGCTGACGGCGAAAGCGGTCAGCTTGGCGTACATCGGGCGGATACCGATCACCGCAGCGGCCACGTCCATGTCGCGGATCGCCATCCACTCGCGCCCAATGGCCGAACGTACCAGGTTTTTGCACGCCAGCGCCAGCACCACCAGCACCGTCAGGCAAAACAGGTACTTGGAAATCGGGCTGGCAATGGGCATGCCAAATACCTGAAGATCAGACACCTGCACCGACCCAGAAGGCGCGTCGTTGGTGAACCACTTGATGCGCAAGAACATCCAGTCGGAAAAAAACTGCGCCGCCAGCGTGGCCACCGCCAGGTACAAGCCCTTCACGCGCAAACTCGGCAGACCAAACAAAATGCCAAACACCGAAGCGCACACGCCACCTAACAACAACGCCAGCAACAACGGCATACCTGGCACGCGCACAAAGAAGTTGAACGCTGCATACGCGCCCACGGCCATGAAGGCGCCCGAGCCCAGTGAGATCTGGCCACAGTAACCGACCAGAATATTCACCCCCAGAGCGGCCAGCGACATGATGACAAACGGAATCAAAATGGCGCGGAACATGTATTCGCTGGTAACCATCGGTACCACCAGAAAGGCCGCGGCAATCAGCAACACAATGGCAATGCGGTCTTGCGTGATGGCAAAGATCTGCTGATCTGCCCGGTAGCTGGTTTTGAACTGGCCATTTTCTCTGTAAAACATAGGTTTCTCTAATCAGTTGGGGACAGAGCTAAAGATCTGTCCCGCAAGGTCAACATCCCACATCCGACAATCAGTTGAGGACAGAGCAAATTTGCTACGCAAATCTTGGTCTGTCCCGCAAGGTTTCACACTCGATCAATAATCTTCTCGCCAAACAAGCCTTGCGGCCGGAACAGCAGGAACACCAGAGCCAGCACGTAGGCGAACCAGATTTCAATGCCACCACCGACGTACGGGCCCAAATAAACTTCTGAGAGTTTCTCGCCGACCCCGATGATCAGGCCGCCCACAATGGCGCCCGGTACCGAGGTCAGTCCACCCAGAATGACCACCGGTAGCGCGCGCATGGCCACCGTGGTCAGCGAAAACTGCACGCCCAGTTTGCTGCCCCAGATCATGCCCGCCACCAGCGCCACCACACCGGCCACGCACCAGACGATGAACCAGATGCGGTTCAGCGGAATACCGATGCTTTGCGCGGCCTGGTGGTCATCAGCCACCGCGCGTAGTGCGCGACCGGTCACGGTTTTCTGGAAAAACAGCGTCAGCAAGCCCACCAGCACGGCAGCAATGACGGCCGCGTACAAGTCTTCCTTGTTGAGCATCACACCGCCGTCGAACACGCTCTCAAAAGCCATGACCGGGTCTTTGGGCATACCCACGTCAATCTTGTAAATGTCGCTGCCAAAAATGGTCTGGCCCATGCCGTCAAGAAAGTAGCTGATGCCCAGCGTGGCCATCAGCAGCGTAGTGCCTTCCTGATTGACCAGATAACGCAGCGCGAGGCGCTCGATCAGCCAGGCTACGATGAACATGACCGCACCCGCCGCAACAAAGGCGATCAGATTGGCAACGATCGCGTTATCGATGCCCGCGTACAGCGGCAACCACTCGGCAAAGCGCGCCATCGCCAGCGCGGCAAACAACACCATCGCGCCCTGGGCAAAGTTGAATACGCCGCTGGCCTTGTAAATGAGCACAAAGCCCAGCGCCACCAACGAATACAACATACCGGCCATCAGGCCACCCAAAAGCGTTTCTAAAAAGAATCCCATGTTGATCTTCCTTAATGTCCGGTGCCAAGGTAGGCGCTGATCACATCCGGGTTGGTGCGCACCTCGTCGGGTGAGCCGTCGCCGATCTTCTTGCCGTAATCGAGCACCACTACGCGGTCGCTGATGTCCATCACCACACCCATATCGTGTTCAATCAGTACGATGGTGGTGCCAAACTCTTCGTTGACATCGAGCACAAAGCGGCACATGTCCTGCTTTTCTTCGACATTCATGCCGGCCATGGGCTCGTCCAGCAACAGCAACTGCGGCTCCATGGCCAGTGCCCGACCCAAGTCCACGCGCTTTTGCAAGCCGTAGGGCAACTGCCCCACCGGGGTTTTGCGATGCGCCTGAATCTCCAGAAAGTCGATGATGTGCTCGACAAATTCGCGGTGTTGTTCTTCTTCACGCTGCGCCGGTCCAATGCGCAAGGCTTGCAAAAACAGGTTGCTTTTGATGCGCAGGTTGCGCCCGGTCATGATGTTGTCGATCACGCTCATGCCCTTGAACAGCGCCAGACTCTGGAACGTGCGGCCAATGCCCATCGTGGCCACCTGGTGGCTGTCCATGTGGCTGAATTTCTGGCCCCGGAACGTTATGGCGCCTTGCTGCGGACTATAGACGCCGTTGATGCAGTTGAGCATCGAGCTCTTGCCGGCACCATTCGGGCCGATGATGGAACGCACCTCGTGCTCGCGCACGTCAAATGAAATGTCAGTCAGTGCCTTGACGCCGCCAAAACTCAAAGAGATGTTTTGCACATCCAGGATCACATCGCCAATTTGTTTAGTTGCCATGGTTTCTTCTCAAAGACAGGTCATCAGGCCGCAGCCTTGACCGGGGCAAATGTCTTGGCATCGTCAATGCGCAGCGTGGCGCTGACCTTGCCGGTGCGGCCGTCCTCAAACTTGACCTGGGTTTCGACGTATTGCTCGGTTTTGCCACCGTACAGGGCGTCGATCAGCACGTCATATTTGTCGGCGATGAAGCCGCGACGCACCTTGTTGGTGCGCGTCAGTTCGCCGTCGTCGGCGTCAAGTTCTTTGTGCAGCACCAGAAAGCGGCTGATCTGTGAGCCCGCCAGCAGCTTGTCGGCGCTCAGGTCGGCGTTGACTTTTTCGACGCATTCCTTGACCAGTTGATAGACCTCAGACTTTTGCGCCAGGTCGGTGTAGCCGGCGTACGGCAGGTTGCGCCGCTCGGCCCAGTTGCCCACCGCAGAAAAATCGATGTTGATCATCACGCAGACTTTTTCGCGGCCGTCGCCGTAGGCCACCACCTCTTTGATGTGCGGGAAAAACTTGAGCTTGTTTTCGACGTACTTGGGTGCAAACATGGCGCCGTCAAAGGCCCCGCCTTTGACGCGTCCCACGTCTTTCACGCGGTCGATGATCTTCAGGTGGCCGTGCGCGTCCAGAAAGCCGGCGTCGCTGGTGTGGTACCAGCCGTCGGGCGTGAGCACTTCGGCGGTGGCCTCGGGGTTCTTGAAATAACCTTTGAGCAGGCCGGGCGACTTGATCAGCACCTCGCCGTTGTCGGCCACCTTGATCTCGACCCCCTTGCATGGCACACCCACGGTGTCAGCGCGTGCTTCGTTGTCGGGCTGCAAGCAGACAAACACGGCGGTTTCGGTGGAGCCGTACAACTGCTTGAGATTGATGCCGATGGAGCGGTAAAAGCTGAACAGATCCGGCCCGATCGCTTCGCCTGCGGTGTAGGCCACGCGCACCCGACTGAAGCCCAGATTGTTGCGCAGCGGACCATACACCAAGGCGTTGCCAAAGGCGTACAAAATGCGGTCACCCAGCCCGACGCTTTCGCCGTCCATCAGCTTGGGGCCAACCTTTTTCGCCACTTCCATGAAGTAATTGAACATCGTGCGCTTGAGGCTGCCCGCGTCTTCCATGCGGATCATGACGCTGGTGAGCATGCCCTCAAACACGCGCGGCGGCGCAAAGTAATAGGTGGGGCCAATTTCCTTCAGGTCGATGTTGACGGTGGTGGCGTCTTCGGGGCAGTTGACCACGTAGCCGCACGACAGCCACTGCGCGTAGGAAAAAATGTTTTGCCCGATCCACGCCGGTGGCAAATAGGCCAGCACGTCTTCATGGGTCGTGAGCTTGTCAAATTCGGCCCCGGCGCGGGCGCGGTTGAGCAGGCTGTCATGGGTGTGCACCACGCCCTTGGGGTTGCCGGTCGTGCCCGAGGTGAAGAACATTGACGCCACGTCGTCGGGCTTGACTTTGGCGACTTCGGCCTTGAAGAACCCCGGGGATTTTTCAGCGTAAGACTGACCCTCGGCCAGCAATTCGTCCATCGACTGCAGGCCCGTTTCTTCGTAGTTGCGCAGGCCACGCGGATCGTCAAAGTAGATGTGCGCCAGTTGCGGGCAGTCGGCGCGGATTTCGAGCAGCTTGTCCACTTGCTCCTGGTCTTCGGCAAAGGCAAACTTGGCTTCGGCGTTGTTGATGGGGTAAGTGCACTCCAGCGCCGCCGCGTCCTGGTACAACGCAATCGGCACCGCACCGATCGACTGTGCGGCCAACATGGTGGCGTACAGGCGCGGGCGATTGGCACCAATCACAATCATGTGGTCGTGCTGACGCAAGCCCGCCTGGTACAGACCACAGGCGAGTTGTTCGACCAGTTGCGCCAGGTCGGCCCAGGAGAGGGCCTGCCAGATCCCGTATTCTTTTTCACGCATCGCCGTGGCCGTGGGCCGCTGGCTGGCATGCTGCAACAAAAGTTGCGGAAAAGTTGTTTGCATTGAGTTGCCTTGTCTTCAAAACACGGTGTACGTGCCAAGCACATGCACCAACCAATGGGCGCGATGATAGGGATTGATTTGACGTTATGTTGTCGTTTGGACGACAATTTGACGTAATCCAACTAGGTGTTTTCCCTGTTGGCGTCGCCGCTTCATGCGGCGTGCGTCAATTGTTCGAGGATGTTTGATGACACAAGAAGCATCACTGTTTCAACGCAGACGGTCGTTGACAAGCGCAGAATTGGCCGTCATACCGTGGTTCAAATTGCTCTTGCCCGACGAGCGTGAACGCGCCGCTTCGGATTTGAAGGTGACTGACGCCAAACCGGGCGACTACGTTTGCCGCACCGGCCGCCCGGTGACGTACTGGTTTGGCGTGATTGATGGTCTGCTCAAGATGAGTACCGATAACGCCGAGGGCCAGACCATGACCTTTACCGGCATCCCGCCGGGTGGCTGGTTTGGCGAAGGAACGGCATTAAAGCGCGAGGCTTATCGTTACAACATCCAGGCGCTGCGTAAAAGCATGGTGGCAGGGCTGCACGTTGATACGTTCCACTGGCTGTTGGACCATTCGATCGGTTTTAACCGTTTTGTCATGAACCAGCTCAACGAGCGCCTGGGCCAGTTTATCGCCGCGCGCGAGATCGACCGCATGACCAACCCCGACATTCGCGTGGCGCGCTCTCTGGCCGCGCTGTTCAACCCGGTGCTGTACCCCGGCCTGGGCACCATACTGCGCATCACCCAGCAGGAGTTGGCGTATCTGGTGGGCCTGTCACGCCAGCGCGTCAATCAAGCGCTGACCACGCTGACGGAACAAGGCGCCATCGCAGTTGAATACGGCGGCCTGCGCGTGACCGACTTGCAAGCGCTGCGCACGGGAATTTTTTAGTCACTAAAAAGTCAAGTTTTGGTAAATCGTGCGAAGACTTTGGTCGTGCAAGACCGGGTTCATCAATTTTGGCTTGTTCGGTTCGGCAGACTGGGTGTCAAAGCCGACTGTGATCCTGATCCTGCACGTGCCAGACGCTTTTCGCAGGAACGCAGACTTATAGGGCACCTGGCAGAAGCCTCGATTTATTGAAAAATCGCAGAACTTACATTTTAGAAAACCAAGATCAAACTGCCACGCAACTCGCCTCACCATCCATCTGTGCCCTCATGAACTTTCTCGGTAAAAGTCACCAGACGGGTAGCCTCAAGCCCCCAGGATTTTTGTCAATGCGTCAAACCCATCGACGACGATATCGCAATCCGGGTGGGGGGTGGGGTCGGGCGGTCCCTCGGGGCCCCATTCTTCCGGTCGGCGAACAAAGGCAGTTTTAAAACCGCAAGCTCGGGCGGCAGTCAGATCGAAGTTATGACAGGCGACCATCAAAATTTCGGAAGGCTCTATTCCCAGCCATTGTGCCGTTTTCAAATAGGCTTGCGGGTTGGGTTTATAAACGCCGATCATTTCGCATGAAATCACGACATCCCAATCCAGGTCGTTTTTTCGGGACACGTCCAGCACCAAGGACACCGGCAACATGGTAAAAGAAATGGCCGGAAGCTTTTGCCGGATTCGCGCCAGGGCGGGCGGGAAGTCCGGCCAACAAGCGAGTTCGTGCCAGGCATGAAAAATCTGCCAGCGTTCTTGGGTATCAAATTGCAGCAAACTGTATTTCGCCAACACTTCATTGAGCGCAGTGCGATGGACATCGTCCATGTTGAAGGCCGGTTGAATCTGCCCAACAATACCCTTCATGGCAAGACGGCGATAGTCGTTGGTGACTGCGTGCCAGTCCAGTGACATACCGTGATGGAGTCCCGCTTTTTGAAAAGAACTACAGAGACCACTGTGCCAGTCCAGAATGGTGCCACCGGTATCGAATGTGAGTGCTCTGACTTGCATGTTGACCCCATGATGTGAATTTAGCCGCCACCGCGTTGCGTACCCAGATCAAAAACGTTTTTGCACGGTGTAGGGTTGGATATCGGAGAACCCAGCGTACTCAGAAAATACACTGAATCGAGGTATCGTCAATAGGGCAATACGAGCATCGGGCATCGGTGACCACCGCAATTTCAGCACGCCCAGCAGGACGGCGGCGCATTTTGCATGCGCTGCATTTTACCGGTCGGCGTCTGCGCCTGGTTTGATTTTTGAAGCAAATTTGGTTTCAAGCCCTTACCATTCAAGCGTAATTAGCTACAATTTCAATACTATGACCGCACCTCAACGCCCTGTCTTTCGTCGTGCCGCGCCAGCCACTGGCAAGGCACCGATCCCCGCTGGCCAAAGCAACACGGCGGCCTATGGCGCGGGCGGCACGCTGCGTCTGAACAAACGCATGGCCGAACTGGGTCTGGCTTCGCGCCGCGAGGCCGACGACTGGATTGCCAAAGGCTGGGTCAAGGTCAACGGTCGGGTGGCCGAGATGGGCATGCAGGTGCTGCCCGACGTGCGCATCGACATCGACGCGCAGGCCAAAGGCCAGCAAGCCAAACAGGTCACGGTACTGATCAACAAGCCGCTGGGTCTGGTCAGCGGCCAAGCCGAAGACGGCCACCAACCCGCCATCACGCTGGTGCAGCCGCAAAACCGCTGGGATGAGGACAACGCGCGTTTTTTCTTTCACCCCAGCCAGCTCAAAAGCCTGGTGCCCGCCGGGCGGCTCGACATCGATTCCACCGGCCTGCTGGTGCTCACGCAAGACGGCCGGGTAGCGCGCCAGTTGATTGGTGAAGACGCCAGCATGGAAAAAGAATACCTGGTGCGCGTGCTCTACACCGGCGTGGCCAATGCTGCGGCAGCCGACTCGGCGGCGGCCACCTATGCCGCTGCGCCAGGTGCCGCGGCGCGCATGGCACAGGCGGCACAGCAAGCGCGGACCGGCCAGGTCACGCAACTGAGCCGTATCGACGACGATGACCCGGTGAGTCAGGACGTGCAGTCCGTGTTCCCCGCAGACAAGCTGGCGCTGTTGCGCCACGGCCTGAAATTGGACGGCCAGGCGCTGCAACCGGCCCAGGTGGAATGGCAAAACCCCGAGCAGTTGCGCTTTGTGCTGACCGAGGGCAAAAAACGCCAGATTCGCCGCATGTGCGAGCAGGTTGGCCTGAAAGTGGTCGGTTTGAAGCGCGTGCGCGTCGGCCGTGTCATGCTGGGCAATTTGCCGCTGGGGCAGTGGCGCTACCTGCAACCACATGAGCGGTTTTAACCCTTGCAAAACCCCGTGGCGTATGATTCTGGTCAAGCCCTGACCTTGTTCAATCTGCCGCCATGACAAGTCATTCATCCGAGACACTCAAGCGCGTCAGCGGCTGGCAGCTCAACGCCCTGATCATCGTCAGCACGGTGATCCTGACCAACGTGGTGGTGACCCTGGTGGACTGGTTGCTGCTGGCTCGGGTGTCGTCAGACACCTTGAAGGTCAGCACGCTCTCCGGGCTGATCATTGCCACCCTGGTGGTGAGCGTGACCGGCAAGCTGCGCGCGCGCATTGCGGCGGCCAACCAGCACCAACTCGAGCTTGGCATTGAGCGCGCGCAAAGCCACTTGGCGCTGGCCATTGAGTCGGCCCAAATGATTTTCTGGGAATTCAATTTGGTCAGCGGCGAGTTCTACTACGACAAAAGTAGCCTGGTGCGGCTAGGCTTGCCGTTGGATGTTGCGGCCAATACTTTCACAGACTGGCTGGCCTTGGTGCACCCGGATGACCACGCCTCTTTCATGCAAAATTTTCAGGCGGCGCTGGCCCCAGGTGCACCCGACTTCCGCTTTGATTACCGGATGCGGCAAGCCGACGACAGTTGGCGCTGGGTGCACTCCCGAGGGCGTGTCAAGGAACGCGATAGGCAGGGCATACCGGTGCTGGCTGTCGGCAGCACGATCAATATCAACCAGCGCAAGCAGGCCGAATTGGCGTTGCACACTAGCGAGCAGCGTAGCCAGGCGCTGTCGAGACTGCTGCGCCTGGTCGCAGACAACGTGCCCGACATGATCTGGGCCAAAGACCTCAACAAGCGCTACCTGTTTGCCAACAAAGCGATCTGTGAACAGCTCTTGCTGGCGCAAGACACCGACGAACCGGTTGGCAAGAACGCCCTGTTTTTTGCCCAGCGCCAGCGCGCCAGCCATCCAGACAACCCCCATTGGCACACCTTTGGTGAGCTGTGCCAGGACAGTGATGCCCTCACTCTGACCAGCGGTCAAGCCGGTCAGTTTGACGAATTTGGCAATGTGTGCGGCCAGCCGCTGTATCTGGATGTGCGCAAAGCGCCGCTGACTGACGAACACGGTCAGGTCATTGGTGTGGTAGGCACTGCCCGCGATGTGACAGTAGAGCGCGCCACGCAAGAAAAGCTGCGCATCGCCGCCGCCGTGCTGGCCAACAGCAGCGAGGCACTTGTCCTGTCAGATGCCAATAACCACATCATCGATGTCAACCCGGCTTACACCCGCCTGACCGGCTACACGTTAGCCGAAGTAGCCGGCAAAGACCCAGGAATTTTGCATTCTGGCAAACATGACAAGGCCTTTTACCGGAACATGTGGGCGCAAATTAATGCCACCGGAAGCTGGCAGGGCGAGATCTGGAACCGGCGCAAAGACGGCCAAATCTATGCCGAGTGGCTGACCATCAACACGCTTTACAACGATGATGCCAGCGTGCACCGGCGGGTCGCGCTGTTCAGCGACATCACCGACAAAAAGCGCGCCCAAGAGCTGGTCTGGACGCAAGCCAATTTTGATGCGTTGACCGGTTTGCCGAATCGGCGCATGTTTTTAAACCGGCTCGAGCACGACCTAAAAAAAGCCCATCGCGGTGACTTTCAACTGGCGCTGATGTTTATTGACCTGGACCACTTCAAGGAAATCAACGACACCCTGGGGCACGACGTCGGCGACGCGCTGCTCCGGCAGGCCGGTGCACGCATTGCCGCTTGTGCGCGTGAATCTGACACCGTGGCGCGCATCGGCGGTGACGAGTTCATGGTGATTTTTGCCGAGCTGGCCGAGCGCTCTGGCATTGACCGCGTGGCGCAACATATTTTGGCCAGCTTGGCGCAACCGTTCGAGTTGGCACCGGGCCCCTGCTGCGTGTCGGCCAGCATTGGCATCACGCTCTACCCGAGTGACGCCACCCGTCTGGAAGACCTGATGAAAACCGCCGACCAAGCGATGTACGTAGCCAAAGACGCCGGGCGCAACCGTTTCAGCTATTTCACCCGCGCCACGTAACCAGCGGCGTTGTACCGACTGCACCGGCAAGACGGCTTGCACCAGGCAAGGTGACCTTGATGACCTCACATTGACAAGAAGCCCTAGACCGCCGCCCCTACCGCTGCCGTGGCGCTGGCCCCACAATGATCGGCATGGCAACTTTACCGACTTCGCCGATCGCGCCGATGACGCGAATCAAGCAGATCGCGCGCCACCTGCGCGCCACTGACCTGCGCGCGGCAGCGCAACTGGCCACACAGGCGACACACGCCATCACCCGCATCAGCGAAGGCGTGCACCAGTCGGTCTGGCGCACGCTGGGCGTGCCCGGCGGCGCCAGAGCAGACCAGACACGCGGTCTGACCGGGCTGATTTACCAAAGCATCCACAGCGCCACAGATTTGATGGGTCGGGCGCTGGAATCTGCCCTGTCGCAACTGGAGCCAACGCTGCGACGCCTTCAGACCCAAGCCGACGAGTCCGCCGAGCGGGTGGCCTTCATCGCGGCACTCAACGGTGTCATGGGCGACCGCCTGGCCGCCAGCGGCAACGCGCTGGCGCTGCCCATGACGATGCGTTTTAAAGTGCTATCTGCCCAATGTTCTAAAGGGCTGGAAGCTAATTTAGCGATCAACCAGCAGATCCCGAGCGCAACACCGAAGCTGCTGTTGGTAATCCACGGCCTGTGCATGAACGATCTGCAGTTCGACGCTCAGCACGCCGGCCGACCCGTGAACCACGCCACGGCGCTGGCACAGGCGCTGGGCTACACGCCGGTTTACCTGCGCTACAACACGGGGCTGCACATCTCGCAAAATGGTCAGCAACTGGCTGCACAGCTGGAGAACCTGGTGGCGCGCTGGCCCATGGCGCTGGAACGCATCAGCGTGCTGGCGCACAGCATGGGTGGGCTGGTGATGCGCAGCGCGTTGCATCAGGCAACCCTGGCAGGCATGCACTGGCCGCAGCACTTGAAGAACATCATTTTCCTGGGTACACCGCACCACGGCGCTCCACTGGAGCGCGCGGGCAACTGGGTCGATGTGCTATTGGGCAGCACCCCTTACAGCCGACCGTTTGCCAAGCTCGGCCAACTGCGCAGCGCTGGCGTGACCGATCTGCGCCACGGCGTGGTGCTAGGCGAAGACTGGCAAGGGCGCGACCGTTTTGACCACCACGGCGACCCGCGCACCCCCCTGCCGCTGCCAGCTGATGTAGCCTGCTTTACCGTAGCGGCCACACTGGCCGCGCGCCGTGGCGTGGTGGCAGAGCGTCTGCTGGGTGACAGCTTGGTGCCGCTGCGCAGCGCGCTGGGCCAGCACGACGACCCGCGCCACCAGCTGCACTTTGCCCCTGAGCGCCAGTTGCTGCTGTACCGCACCGGCCACCTGCAACTGCTCGCCAGCCCGGCGGTGACGCAACAACTGCTGCGCTGGTTGGGGTCGTAGCCCCGCGCTTCTGGCCATCGCGTCAGGGTGCGCCAAATGCGTGGTCAAGCCAGTCGTAAACTGTCAGCCCACGTCCACTCGCGCCCCCAGCCCGCCCATGAACACCTTGCCCGACCTGCCCTGCTACCTCAACGGCGACTACACCACACTGCCGCACGCCAAGGTCAGCGTGATGGACCATGGCTTTATTTTTGGCGACGGCATTTATGAGGTGGTGCCGGTCTATGGTGGGCGGCTGTTTCGCTTTGACCAGCACATGGTCCGGCTCACGCGCAGCCTCAAGGAAACCCGCATCCACAACCCGTTCACGGCCGGGGAATGGGCTGAAATTGCACTTAAATTAGTAGCTTCTTACGCAGAACAGACGGTGTCCAAGGTCGAAAATACCGATCAAATGGTGTACTTCCAGATCACCCGGGGCGTGGCGCTGCGCGACCATGTCATGCCCACCGACATCACGCCCACGGTGTTTGCCATGAGCAACGTACTCAAACCCGCCAATGACGCGCAGCGCCAGCAGGGTGTGGCGTGCATCACCGCCGACGACTTCCGCTGGGAAAAAGCGCACATCAAAAGCGTGAGCCTGCTCGGCGCCGTGTTGGCGCGCCAGATGAGCTTTGATGTGGGCGCCACAGAAACCATCATGTTCCGCCACGGCCACCGCAGCGAAGCCGCCGCCAGCAACGTCTGGGTGGTCAAAAACGGCGTCGTCATCGGCCCGCCCAAAGACCATCTGGTGCTCGAAGGCATCCGCTACGGCTTGATCGAAGAACTCTGCCAAGCCCAGGGCATCCCGTTTGAACTGCGCCCGATCCGCTGCGCCGAGGTGTTTACCGCCGACGAGGTGATGCTGTCGTCTGCCACCAAAGAGGTGCTGCCGGTGACGCGCATCGACGGCAAGCCGGTCGGTGCGGGCAAGCCCGGCCCGGTGTATCAGCGCCTGTACCAGGGTTATCAGCTCGCCAAGGAAGCCACCCCCACTTCGGCACCTGCCGGGTCTTGAATTCCTGAACTCCACCACCATGTGCGGCGGTGTTCCCACTGCGGCGTGTGCCTGCCTGCCGCGTTTTCATTCGTCAAACCCCTGTACCAACATGACCAAACAAACCCTCTCCTTTCAGGCTGAAGTGGCGCAACTGCTGCACCTGGTGACGCATTCGCTGTACTCCAACAAAGAGATTTTTCTGCGCGAGCTGATTTCCAACGCGTCGGACGCCTGCGACAAACTGCGCTTTGAAGCCATCAACGACAGCGGTCTGTATGAGAGCGACAGCGAACTCAAGGTCAAGGTCACGTTCGACAAAGACGCCAAAACGCTCACCATCACCGACAACGGCATCGGCATGAGCACGCAAGAGGCCATCGACCACCTGGGGACGATTGCCAAGAGCGGCACCAAAGACTTTGTGAGCAAGCTCAGCGGCGACCAAAAGGCCGACTCGCAGCTCATCGGCCAGTTTGGCGTGGGCTTTTACAGCGGTTTCATCGTGGCCGACAAGATCACGGTGGAGTCGCGCCACGCGGGCATGAAGCCCGAAGAGGGCGTGCGCTGGATCAGCGGTGGCGCGGGCAACTTTGAGGTGGAAGCCATCACCCGGCCCGAGCGCGGCACCAGCGTCATCCTGCACCTGAATGACGACGCGCAAGATTACCTGTCGGCGTGGAAGATCAAGAGCATCATCAGCAAATACTCGGATCACATCAGCCTGCCGATCCTGATGGAAAAAGAAGAATGGAAAGACGGCGAGCTGATCGACCCCAAGGACGAAAAAGGCGGCCGCCAGCCCGGCTCCATGGTCAAGACCGGAGAATGGGAAACCGTCAACAAGGCCAACGCCATCTGGGCGCGCGCCAAAAAAGACATCACACAAGAGCAGTACGACGAGTTTTACAAACAGATCAGTCACGACTTTGAAGCGCCGCTGGCGCACACCCACAACCGGGTCGAAGGCAGCACCGAATACACGCAGTTGCTTTACATCCCCGGCAAGGCGCCGTTTGACCTGTACAACCGTGAAAAATCGGCGGGCGTCAAGCTGTACGTGAAGCGCGTCTTCATCATGGACGACGCTGAGGCGTTGCTGCCCACCTACCTGCGTTTTGTGAAGGGCGTGGTGGACTCAGCCGACCTGCCGCTGAATGTGAGCCGTGAACTGCTGCAAGAAAGCCGCGACGTGAAAGCGATCCGCGAAGGCTGCACCAAGCGCGTGCTGGGCATGCTCGAAGACCTGGCCAAACACGACAAGCTGCCCGAGACCGCGGCCTCAGCCGATGGCGCAGCCGCCGCAGAGGTCACCGACGTCCTGACCGCCGAAGAAAAGGCCGAAGCAGAAAAGAACGCTGGCAAGTACACCAAGTTCTACACCGAATTTGGCGCCGTGCTCAAAGAGGGTCTGGGCGAAGACTTTGCCAACAAGGACCGCATTGCCAAACTGCTGCGTTTTGCCAGTAGCACCACCGACACGGTGAGCGTGAGCCTGGCTGACTACAAGGCGCGCATGAAAGAAGGGCAAGAAGCCATTTACTACATCACCGCCGACACGCTGGCGGCGGCCAAGAACAGCCCGCAGCTCGAAGTGTTCAAGAAGAAAGGCATTGAAGTGCTCTTGATGACCGACCGTGTCGATGAATGGGCGTTGAGCTTTTTGCACGACTTTGACGGCACGCCGCTGCAAAGCGTGGCCAAGGGCGCGGTGGACCTGGGCAAGCTACAGGACGAGGCCGAAAAGAAAGCGGCAGAAGAAGCTGCCGAAGCCTTCAAGCCGCTGCTGGCCAAGATCAAGGAAGCGCTGAAAGACAAAGCCGAAGACGTGCGCGTGACCACGCGTCTGGTGGACAGCCCAGCCTGTCTGGTGGTGCAAGACCAAGGCATGAGCACGCAACTGGCGCGCATGCTCAAGCAGGCCGGTCAGACGGCGCCGCAGGTCAAGCCGATTCTGGAAGTGAACGCGCACCACCCGCTGGTGAAAAAGCTCGACGGTTCGCCCAACTTCTTTGATCTGGTGCACATCCTGTTTGACCAGGCGCTGCTGGCCGAAGGCGGGTTGCCCGACGACCCGGCGGCTTACGTCAAACGCGTCAACACGCTGTTGGTTTAAGGTAATCCGCTCACCCCTTGACCGACACCAGCATCCGCTTCTCGTCGTCGGTCAACGGTTCCAGCTGACGCATCTGCTGCGCCAGCACCTCCAGTGTGGCCTCTGACGCGTCGCGCCCCAGTACTTGGCGCGCCTGGATGCGTGCGCGCAGTTGCTCGGGGCTGGCCTGTGGCGCCAATATGCCAAACTGTGCACCCCGCTCGTGCGCCAGATTTCGGAAGGCGTCACGGTCGGTGCGGCGCAAAAACGTCGCATCGACCACCACCGACCAACCAGCACCAAGCAGGGATGCCGCCGTCTCGCGCAGATGGTCATAGGTGCGCCGATGCGCGTCGGGCGCGTACAGGCCGCTGTTCAAGGCCGAGCTACTGCGCGCCAGCGGCTCCAGCCCAAACAAGCGCTTGCGCTGTACGTCTGCCCGTAAGCGCAAGGTATTTCCATCCCCACTCGATTGCAGCAGTCTGTCGGTCAGCCAGGTCTTGCCGCAGCCGGACAAGCCGTGGGTGACGGTCAGGCGCAGCGCCGGGGGTGCCACCAAACGCTGCGCCAACGCCACTTGCGCGCGCACAGGTGATGCGTCTTCCCCGGTTTGCTGCACCCGTATGGCGGCCACCTTGGCACGCACCAGACAGCGGTACACCGCATAAAAGCGCAGCAGTGCCGCGCTTGGGTAGAAGCCCAGGCAACTGGCCAGCTCGTTGATGAACCAACACGCCAACCCCGGCTGACAGTGCGCCAACAGGTCCTCATAGGTAAACGCCAGGTCGCTGAGCACATCGATCCAGCGCAGCGCGTCGCTGAACTCGATACAGTCAAACGGGCAAACCTGATCGTCCAACAGCACCAGGTTGCCCAGGTGCAGGTCACCATGACATTCACGCACCCAGCCACCCTGCCGACGCGCCTGCATCAAGGGCTGTAGCGCGTCAAACTGCTGCTGCGTCCAGTGTTGCAAGGCATTCAGCGTGGCCTGACTCGCGGCGGCGTCGAGCACACGCCGAAGATCAGGGAAATTGTCCAACGCGTAGTTCAGCGCTTGCGCCGGCGTACCCCACTGCGAAACGGGCGCTACACGCTCTGCGTGTGCGTAGAAATCGTCCAGCGTCTGCGCCAGCGCGCTCAGATGCTGCGGCGTCAGTTCGCCGCGCGCGCACACGTGGTCCAGCCGCGCCGACTCGTCAAAGCGGCGCATGCGCACGGCGTATTCAACGGGTTCGCCAAGAGGTTCAAAACACGGCCCGTTGGGACCACGGTAAATGCTCACCACGTCCAGATACACCTGCGGTGCAAAGCGCTGATTCAGGCGCAGTTCGTCCAGGCAGCGCGCATGGCGCAAGTCCAACGTGCTGAAGTCCAGAAACGACAGCTTGAGCGGCTTTTTGATCTTGTACGCATAGCTGCCTGCCAGCAGCACCCACGAGATATGCGTTTGCACCAGCTCCACCTGCACCGGCTTGTGCGGATAAGCCTGCGGCTGCAGCAAGGCTTGAATCAGCGGTGGCAGGTTAAGGTCCATGCAGGTATCTTAGGCCTGTTAGCCAGCAAGCAGGTCGTGGGGCGGCAAGCTCAGGCCGGCGCATGGTCACTGGGTGGCTCGGGCTGGCGCAAGGGCAGAGTCACTCTGAACGTGCTGCCTTTGCCAAGCTCGGACTTCACCTCGATGCTGCCGTGGTGCTTTTGAATGATGCCGTAGGCCACCGACAGACCCAGACCGGTGCCCTTGCCGACGGGCTTGGTGGTGAAGAAAGGCTCAAAAATGCGCCCCAGATGCTTGGGCTGGATGCCACTGCCGGTATCCGCAATCTCGATCCAGACCCGATCCTGCGCCTGCCCGGTGCGCAGGGTGATGGTGCCGTGTGCTTCGATGGCGTGCGACGCGTTCACCAACAGGTTCATGAAGACCTGGTTGAGTTGAAAGGGGAAACACTCAATGCGCGGTATGCCCGCATACACCTTGACCACCTCAGCCTTGTACTTGAGTTCGTTCCATACCACACGCAGCGTGCTTTCCAGCCCCGCCTCGATGTCGGCCCACTGGCGTTCAGCCTCGTCCACGTGGGAGAAATTTTTAAGGTCTTGCACGATGCGCGTCACACGCTGGAGCCCGTCAATGGACTCTTTGAGCAAGTTGGGTAAATCTTCACGCAAGAAAGACAGATCAACCGCCGCTTCAACCTGCTCCACCTGCTGCCGGTCTGCGTCCGGCAAAGCGTCCTTGGCTTGTTCATAACTGGCAACCAACTTGAGTAAGCCATTTGCATAGCCCTGCAAACTGCTCAGATTGGAACTGACAAATCCCACCGGGTTGTTGATTTCGTGCGCCACACCCGCCGCCAACTGGCCAATGGAAGCCATGCGTTCGGACTGAAGCAATTGATTTTGCGCCGCCTCAAGTTTTTCGATCAGCTTGGCTTGAAGTTGCTTTTCGGCTTGCAGCTTTTCATTGAGCGCGTGCAGATCGGCGGTACGCTCGAGCACCCGCTCTTCAAGAAAGTCCCGCGACTCCCGCAATGCTTTTTCAGCCAGCACCCGTTCGGTGATGTCCTGAAAGCTGAACACACGCCCGACAATTTGTTCGTGCAGAAATTGGGGCCGCGAACCCACCTCAAGAACACGGCCATCATGGTGATGCCACAGGCCCTTGGTTTCCGCACTGTCGAGCACCGCGTCAAGGAGTTGGCGCAGCGCTTCAGACTCAAGCACCTGGCGTACGATAAAGTCCAGCATGCGGCCGTCATCCTGAACATGCACCAGCTCATCAGGCAGTTGCCACATTTGGCCAAACATCCGGTTCATGCTGCTGACCTTGCCGTGCCAGTCCAGCACCAGAATGCCGTTACCGGTCGATTCCAGCGTGGCACGCAATTGCGACAGGGTGTGCGCCAGGGCCTCTTCGGCAACGCGCTCGTCTTGCGAAGGCACGGCGCGCACCATCAGCAACGGTACATCCGGCGACGTCAGCACATACACCGATTTGCGCACCGCCAGCAACTCCCCATTGAAGCACCGGTACTGGGCTTGCTGATCAGCAATGGGGTGCAATTGGCCTGTCTGGGCATCTTGCCAGTAAAAAAGGTCTTGCAGATCAGCTTCGACATCGGTCACCGTCAAGCCCTGTAACTGGCCTGGTGCATAGCCCAATAGCGTGTGTGCCGCAGCGTTGGCCAGTTCAATTTGCAGCGTGCCGGGGTTGACCAGCAGCATCAGCTCGGGGCAATTGTCCAGCATCCACTGCGCGCGCTCGGTCACAGCTTGCCCTCTGGATGATGCTTGACAGAAGCGTCAAAGTAATAGCTCACACGTTTGCGTGGACTCAGGTAGTTGTACACCTCACGCGATACCTGGCTCGGGCGTATCGCTTTGGAAATATTCACATCCAGCTCGGACTCCATGTCCAACAGAATCGCCTCTTCCTTGGGAACCTCGTCGTCATACAACATCACCACCGGTTTCATCGGCTTGGCGGTGTTAACCGTAGCCACCATGCCGATCGAACCGTTGGACAGCTGCACGATGGTACCCGGCGGGTACACACCCAGACAGCGAATGAGCACTTGCAGGAATTTGGCGTCAAATTTGCTGCGCAGCTTGGCAAACATCAGTGACAAGGCTTCATGCGGGGTCAGCGCGTCGGCCAAGTTGAGGGGATTGCACAGGTTGTCATAAAAATTGGCGATCACCACCAGACGCGCCAACGGGTTCACCGCCTCACCCTTGAGCTTGTCCGGATAGCCACTGCCGTCAGCACACTCGTGATGCTGGCCGATGATGGCCAGCACCGCCGGGGCAAGCTGCATGCGCCGCCCGATGTCAACGCCAAACTGGCAATGCAGCTCGAACAAACCGCGCTCAGCCTGCGTCAATGGCTCGGTCTTGAGCAGGATTTTGGCGGGCACCTCTTTTCGACCTACGTCGTGCAGCAGCGCGCCCAAGCCCAGCACCCCGGCCACCTCGAGTGGCAGACGCAAATCGCGCGCCATCATCAGGGCCAACATGGTCACGTTCAGCGAATGAAAGTACAAGTCCTCCCCGCCCATCTTGTCGCCCATCACCTGGATCGCCAGTTCGGGCACCGACAAGATGGAATCAGCAATGTTTTGTACCAACCGGGTCGCTTGCGTGAGCGTTTCTTTGGGTTGGCTGTAAATGCTTTTTTCTATGTTGCGGATGATCGAAACGGTATTGACAAAAGCATTTTCGACACGCTCTGCCTTGGCGCGCTGCTCACGCATGCGCGCCATCATGGCCTTTTTGGCCTGAAGAATGGGCGACAGGGACGTATTCTCAGGCGCGGCGGCGGCGGCAGCCACAACGGGTTGCGGCGCGGCCTGCGGCATCAACACTGCTGGCTCACTCAATTCGGGGTTGACCCGGATGTTTTTGAGTCCGAGCGCCCTGAGTTCATCAAGCTGTTTTTCGGATCTGATTTTGAAATGGTTGAACGAAAATGGGTGCTCAAACCACTTCAAGTCCAGGTAAATGTAATGTCCAACGCGCAGTTCTGCCACGGGCAAGGTAACCGCTGCGCCACTGATCATGACTGTGTTGGCCGCGCAACGCCGCCTGGTCTGAACTGCTGCAGCAGGTCTTGCAACTGGCGATTGGCGGCCATCAGTTCCCGGTTTGTGTTGTGCACTTGCATTTCGAGTTGCCGATTCTCCTCAACAACCTGGCGATGCTGGAGCGCTTCCCTGATTTGTTCGCGCAGCGCCTGGTCGTCCCAAGGCTTGGTCAAAAAACGATAGACCGCACCCTCGTTGATAGCTGCCGTGACCGACTGCAGTTCGGTGTAGCCCGAAAGCACGATGCGAATCGTTTCTGGATAGAGTTTCTTCGCCGAACGCAAAAAATCAACCCCTGTCATGCCCGGCATGCGTTGATCGGAAATGATGATGTCAACACGTTGCCTGGCGAGCACCGCAAGGCCTTCGTCACCACTGTTGGCGGTGAGGATGGCATAGCCATCGCGGCGAAACAGGCGTTTGAGTGCTGCCAGGATGCCGGGTTCGTCGTCCACCACCAGCAAGGTGGGCTGGGGTCTTTGCAAGCGCAACAAATGCTCAGGCAATTGCCGGTGTTGCAAAAACAGGGCTTCAATGTCCTGGAAACTGATCGGTCTGGAAAAAAAGTAGCCCTGTATCTCTTCGCACAGGCTGTTGCGCATGATCTCGCATTGGGCCTCGGTTTCAACACCCTCTGCAATCACCCGCATGCCAAACCCGTGGGCCATCGACACAATCACCTTCACCAACATCTGATCACTGACATTCGAAGTGATGTCTCGCACAAACGACTGGTCGATCTTGATCTGGTCAAATGGAAACCGCTTGAGGTAGCTTAGCGATGAATAGCCGGTACCAAAGTCGTCCAGCGAGAGTTTGGTGCCCAGCTTCTTGAGCTCCCTGAGCATGGCCTCGTTGCGCGGCACGTCGTCCATCAGGGCACCTTCGGTGACCTCAATGTACAGCAAGCCGGGGGCCACTTGAGTGTCGTCAAGCGCTGCCCTCACCTGAGCCAGCAAGTCGTTATTGCGAAATTGCAGCGGTGACACATTCACCGACACGGTGGGCACCGCCATACCGTGGTCGAGCCACCTGCGAATGTCACCGCAGGCACGCCGCAACACCCACTCGCCCATGCCCACGATCAAACCCGCCTGCTCTGCCATCGGAATGAACTGCGCTGGCGAGACGGCGCCAAATTGTGGATGCGTCCAGCGCAGCAACGCCTCCAGCCCGCACACCTGGCCGCTTTGCAAATCCACCTGCGGCTGATAGACCAGATGCAATTGTTCGAGCGCCATGGCCTGGCGCAAGGCCTGCGTCATCGACTCACGTTCAAGCACCTTCTGATACATCTCGGCGCTGTAAAACTGAAACTGGTTATGTCCCTCGGTCTGCGCACGGCGCATGGCCAGTTCAACCGCCTTGAGCAACGCGTCAAAATCGTGTCCGTCTTGCGGGTAGCAGGCAATGCCGATCGACACCGTCACGCGTACCTCTTGGGCCTGCAGCGTACATGGCTGCGCCAGTTCGGTCTGGAGTTCACCCGCCAGATGGGCAGCACCTGCACCGTCTGTGCCGGGCAGCACCATGACAAATTCCTTTCCGCCCAGGCGCGACACCGTGTCCTGCTCACGCACCGACCGAGTGAGTCGCCGGGCCACCTCGATCAACACCTGGTCACCCGTCTGATGGCCGAGCGTTTCGTTGATGGCACCAAAATGGTCAATCGACACCAGCATCAACGTCAACGGCTGCTGGGCGCGCTGCACCATGCTCAATGCCTGTCGGGTCCGGTCCTGCAACAGCGTACGGTTGGGCAAGCCCGTCATTGAATCAAAATGCGACAACCAATCCGCGCGCGTTTCGGCGTCCTTGACACCACTGAGGTCGGTGAAATTGGCCACGTAATGGGTGGTCAGGCCAGCGGCGTCGTGCAACGCCGAAATATCCAGCCACTCGGGGTAGATCGAACCATCTTTTTCTTGTTCCAGATTTCACCGGCCCAATGGTCCAGCGTGGTCAACGCCTGCCACATGGCCAGGTAGAAAGCATGGTCTTGCCGCCCGGACTGCAACAGTCGCGGGTTGTGGCCCAATACGTCGTCCTGGGCATAACCGGTGATATCAGTAAACGCATGGTTCACCATCAAAATGTTCCCGCCGGCATCGGTGACCACAATGCCTTCGTGCGCCTGCGCAAAAACGCGCTGCGACAGTTGCATGCGCTGTTGTTGCGCCTTGCGTTCGGTAATGTCGCGTATCACCCCCGTCACAAACCATCCTTCGGCGCTGTCCCAGCGCGCCAGCGACAACTCGAGCGGAAACTCCTCACCGTTCTTGCGCAAGCCCGCCAGCCCCAGCAATTTGCCAGACTTGCGCAGGGGTTCACCCGCGCGCACGCGCTGCATGCCCGCCTCGTGGTCGGCCCGGAAGCGCTGCGGCATGAGCAAGGTCATGGGATGCCCCAGCGCCTCTTGCGCCGGGTAGCCAAACAACGCCTCTGCCGCGTGATTCCAGCCCACGATCTGGCCCGTGCTGTCAGAAGTAATGATGGCGTCGTGCACCGACTCCAGCAAGGCCGACATTTTTTGCTGGCCTGCGCGGCGCGCCGCCTCGCGCGCAAAACCGGCCAGTGCAAAACTGAGGTTGGTTGTCATCTCCAGCAACAGGCCACGCATGTCGTCGTCAAACACATGCGCATTGGTGGCGAACAAGGTGAGCACCCCGACCACCTGTTTGTCGCGAAACAGCGGCAGCGACGCCGCAGACGCCCACCCCAGTTGTGCCGCCGTGGCAAGCCAGGGTTCATTGCGCGCGTCGTTCAGATAATCCTGGCACCACACCGGCTCGGCGCTGCACCAGGCACTGGCGGAGAGGCCACGGGGCTGTGGCGCCAGCGGCGTCAAGGGCAGCAACACGTCCGCCAACAACTGGATACCCGCACCAAATTTCGCTACCGCGCGTAGTTGATCTGCCTCAGCGCGTCCAACAAAAGCGGTCCTCATGCCGCCCACTTCCACCAGCACCCGGCACACCTGTTGAAACAGTGCGATCTCATCGCGGCTATGCACAATGGCGTCGTTGGACTGGCTCAAAGCCGCGTAAAGCTGCGTCAAACGCTGGTTTCTGGACCGTGCCTGGCGGCGCTCGGTGATGTCGGCAATGACACACACCAACATCGATTCACCGCTGGCGTCGTCCACATAACTGCGACAGGTCAGGTGCCCCCAAAAATCACTTTGATCTGCCCTCAGATAGTGCCGCTCCAGATCCACTGAAGGCACGGCACTGGCAATCAGCGCGATGGTGTTCTGGGCGGCCACCTCGCGCTCGGTGGGGTGCACCAGATCGAGGTAGGCACTGCCTTCGAGCAGGTGCGGCTGGCAAGCAAACATCTGGGCCATGCGCTGGTTGGCTTGGCGCACACATTTTCCCTGGTCGATCAAGAAAATCGCCACACTGGCGGTATCAAAAATGCGCTGCAACATGGCCTCGCGCTGCTGCAACGTTGCCTGCAATTGATTGAAACCCCGCACCATGCGGCCAACCTCATCGTCATGCTCGACAGCCAAAGGCCGCAGCGGCAACTGGCCGTCGGTCATTTGCGACATGGTTTGCACGCTGCGCATCATGGGCGCCAACTGACGCCGTAATGCCCACCAGACCAGCACGCCCACCAGCAGTGTCAACAACAGCGTTGCCAGCAGCAAGCGCCGCTGCATGACCGCAATCGGTGCAAACGCCTCGGCGGTGGTCATGCGCACCGCCACAAACCAACCCGCCAGCGGCACCTGCTTGACCGAGGTCAGCACTTCGTCACCCAAGGGATCGACGTCAATCGTCGTACCCTCAAAACCACGGCGGTTGCGGTCCACCAGCGGGCTGGTGCCTTCGGGCGGCAACGCCGCCAAAATACGGCTCTTGATGGACGAAGTTACCACCAAGCCATATTGCGGCGCCACCAGCAGGTAGCCGCCTGTGGCACCATAACCAGCGCTTGAAATCTGGTCAAGAAAGCCAGGCTTGTCCAGTCGATTGAGACCCGAAATAGCCCCCACCACCTGCCCTTGTGCGTCTCGAATCGGCGCTGCCATGGCCAGCAGAGGTGCTTTCACCGTGCGCCCTTGCACCGGTTTGCCAATAGTCGTTTTACCTTCCCGCAGGGCACTCGCGATGTGGTCGCGGTCCATGTAGTTGGCACCCATGCGCCCCAGTGCTGGCGCCTCGGCAATGACCTTGCCCTGCACATCCACCACCACCACCCCGGCGTTAAAACTATGAAACAACACCGGGCGCTGGTCCAGCGCCGACTGCACTTTGGCGGCATTGGCAGTCATGGTTGGCCCCAGCGAATCGGCCGCAACGTCCAGGGCACGCAGATGGTCCGCCAGGTGTTGCTGCACCTCTGTCGCCAGAAAAGTGGCGATGCTCAATTGGTGTTGCCCCAGCGTCATCTGCATGTCTTGGCGCAGCGTGCGACCCACGTAGAGCGCCAGCGACCAGACGCTGACCAGAAAGAGCGACAGCATCAACAACGCGATGCGCGTTTTGATGGAGCGCAACGGTGACAAATTCAGTGCCATGCAGGTCTTTGGGTTAAGGGACTCCCCTGCTGAGCGCCGCGAGTGTACGCTAAGCCCGAAGGCCAAACAATGCCGGGCACGCGTACCAGCCCACCGCACCAGAACCAGGTTGGGATGACCTAGACCCGTGGGTCAAAGCGCGGGGAATGTTTGGTCATCCAGGGTTTCATGAGCAGATCTTCCTTGATGATGTGCCCAATCAACCAATCACGCAAAAAGGCGGTCAGCCGAGCGACGGCAGCCTCGGACCAATCGTCTCCAACTTCGGTCTTGAATTTACCCAATGTGTTCACCAGCCTGGCATGTGAGTCGTGCAACTTGTCGGCACCGGGTTAGTGGACGGCCCTGGCAACCAGTTCTTCGCGTTCAAAATGCAACTGGCCGTAATGCGCCAGCTCTTCAAGCACCGCCGTCAACTGGGCGCTGTAGTTCGTCTTCAAACTGACTTCGGCCCGATTGACGATATCAATCAGATACTTGTGATCAGCATCGATCAGGTCATTGCCGACACTGAACTGGTCACGCCATTGCAATCCCATGATGATCCTTGGTAGTTGATGAATCAAGTTTAACGTGGACCATTGGAAGCCACCCCGATCGCAGTTGCCAACTGGATGCGGTTGCGGCCTGCCGCCTTGGCCTGGTACATGGCCGCATCCGCGCGTTTCAAAATATCTTCCTGGCTCTGCTCTGTACCGCCGAACACCAGCACGCCCAGGCTGGCACTGCAATGGTGTTCCACACAAACTTCTTGCTGCCCCGCGTGCTGCACGGTCAGGTGGTACGGTTCGCCCAAACTATTGCGTAATTTTTCTGCCACGCTGAGCGCTTGCGCTTGCGAACGGGCGGTGTCGGTATCGAGCTCGCTCAGCAGCACAACAAATTCATCGCCACCGATACGCGCCACGCTGTCAGCCTGGCGCACCCCCGCGCCCAGACGGCGCGCCACTTCAATCAGCAGCAAATCGCCCACCTCATGGCCGTGGGCGTCGTTGAGTGGCTTGAAGTTGTCCAAGTCAATAAACATCACCGCGCCACAGCGCCCACTGCGCTGGGTTGCGGCCATCACTTGACGCAGTCGGTCTTTGAGCAAACGCCGATTGGGCAAACCGGTAAGCAAATCGGTCATAGCCATTTGCTCAAGTTGTTCGTTGGCCTTTTGCCATGCCTGCGTGCGTTGCGCCACTTTGGCTTCCAGCGACAGGTTCAATTCGCGCAGTTCACGGTTGCGCTCATTGATCTGCTGAAACAGACCATTAAGTGCCACCAGCAACGGCTCGGTCGCGCTTTCTTTCTCCTGCTGGTCCGACAGGTAAGCCTGCTGCGCGGTTTGGCCGTTGAAAGATGCCACGCTGCTTGCCCGTCTTGTTAGCCCCGTTTGCCGTTCAGCAGCAAGAAGACCTGACTGCGTCAACGCCACCGGATGTCAAATTGTGCGCCTATCGCCAACAGCGACACCTCGACATCCTTTAACCTTGCGTGTTTTGCAGCGCCGCGATGCGGTCTTCCAGCGGCGGATGGGTGGAAAACAGCGCGCCGATGCCGCCGGTAATGCCAAACGCAGCCACGCTCTTGGGCAGCTCGCCGGGCTGCATGCCGCCTAACCGCGCCAGCGCGTTGATCATCGGCTGCTTGCGCCCCAGCAACTGGGCCGAACCGGCGTCGGCACGAAACTCGCGCTGGCGGCTGAACCAGGCCACAACGATCGCAGCGGCAAAACCGAGCACAATGTCCAGCACCACCGTGGTGATCATGTAGCCAATGCC
>Ga0100377_1000007_pt1 | contig 142870 bp, 132 predicted proteins | sample CryGeymeta201501_FD_83664 | JGI IMG/M metagenome (GOLD analysis project Ga0100377, IMG submission 83664) | Groundwater microbial communities from Crystal Geyser aquifers in Utah, USA - Crystal Geyser metaG 2015-01 | ecosystem: Environmental > Aquatic > Deep subsurface > Groundwater | place... | reverse complement strand
GCTAGAGAATATCCACCGTTTTTGGTGCGCATTCAAAATGGCATTCTTGAAGCGGGAGAAGACGCGCCGGAAGAATTTTTACGTGTGCTTGATTTGATACGGGAAGACGAACCTGTTGTTGTGCGAGAATTCGGTCTCGGCTTGAATCCTGCCATTGGAAAGGGAAGACCGCTTGATGATATGACGGCTTTTGAGCGGATGAAAGGATTACATTTATCCCTCGGTGCGAAACATGGAATTTATAAAGAGATTGCAAAAAAAAGAGGACGCTATCATGTTGATGTTTTTGTCGATATAAAACGCATTCTTGTGAATGGAAAGCCTTTGTTTGAGAATGGGGATTTTACAGAAGTATCCTAATCGGTTCGTAACTTTTCCTGTGAATGGAGCATGGTCCAAGTTTGCGTAGCGCTTCTTGGTGTTTTTTGGTTCCATAGCCTTTATGATCTGCGAAACCGTAGCCCGGGTGAATTTCATCCATTTTTTCCATGAGAATATCTCGATGAACTTTTGCAATGATGGATGCGGCGGCAATAGACTTAACGCGCCGATCTCCGCCGATAACGGATGTACAAGGAACGCTGATTTCCGGAATAGTAAACCCATCGCTTAAAACAGCTTGCGGAGCGACTCCCAGATTTTCAAGCGCGCGTCTTGTGGCGAGGAAAGAAGCTTGGCGAATGTTTATGTGGTCAATTTCTTCCTGCGAAGCGACGCCGACGCTCCAAGCGATCGCTTTCTTTTTTATTTGTTCAATAACGCGCATGCGCTGTGCCGGCGAGAGACGTTTTGAATCTCGGATAAGGCGAATGCGCGAGTGAAGAGGAAGAATAACGGCTGCGGCAAATACAGGTCCCGCCCAAGCACCACAGCCAGCTTCATCAACGCCGGCGATGATTTCAAAGCCTTTCGAGATGAGGTCTCGTTCATAATGAAATGTTGGAATGGGAATAGCTGCCACCATAAAACGTAGCGTAGACGGAGAACTGCGGATTGACAAAAGGCTTGTTATAAGGTTATTTTCTTTACACAAAGGAGGAAGATATGTCTTCTCGTAAGAAGTCGGATACAGCCAGTAATTCCAAAAAGGCGGCCGACGAACTGCCTTGGGATGGTCTCAGGTTCATCCCTGGACGCCTTTCCGATCTGGAGCGTGTCGAGGACCTGATGTTTCGCGAGGTGTTCGATTCCAAGGAGGATGTCGACGAACAGCAGCCGCCCAGGCCGCCAACGAAGATCGATCCCAAAGCTGTCCCCGGACGCCTTTCGGACTCGGATTCTGTCGAGAACTTCTGGGCGAAGAACTTGCCCGATCCCGAATAGCCCTCTCGTTCGTTTCTTGCCCCCACCGATTCTCGGTGGGGGCGTTTTATTGACGGAAGGAAGAGCGTGCGAGAGCATAGAGGTATGCGAATTCTTGGCATTGATTTTGGGGACGTACGTATTGGTTTGGCTTTAGGCGACTCGGAAGCGCGTATTGCTTCGCCGCTTGATGTTTTGGTTGTAAAAAATGAAGAACAGGTGATTCGTGATTTGCTGGACTTGATTCAACAAGAACGTATTGAAAAAGTTGTAATCGGTATTCCGCATTCTCTGCGTGATCGCGCGCGATCTGAGCAGGCGAAGCACACGATGGATTTCGCGGAAAAATTACGAGAAGCGGGGATAGATGTTGTTGAAGAAGATGAAACAATGACTTCAAAACTCGCGGCGCATCAGGCCACGGAAGCCGGCTTGAAAGGAAAGCGAGATGATTTGGCGGCGGCGGCTATTCTCCAGTCCTATTTGGATAAACGCTAATGGGCTACATACGCGATACCGTTTTTATATTGAGAAGCGAACCGTTTCGCGAAAGTGACACGCGTCTTTCCATGTATGGACGCGAATATGGAAAACATATTGCTGTTGCTCGCGGTTCAAGAAAACTTTCCGCAAAACATCTTGGACATTTAGAACCGCTTACAAAAGTGGAAGTAATGATCGCAGAGGGCGTGGCCTTTGATAAACTGGCCGTCGCACGGCTTCATCCGCCCGAAGGACCAATTCGTGATCGTTTAGGCGTCATGACGATTGGCGGGATGTTTGTTGCGCTGGTTGATCAAATGACGCGACCCGGTGTTCGGGACCCGAGTGTTTTTGATCTTATTGAAGATGTATTGAATACGCTCGCGCAACTGGAACATGTCCCAACGCGGGAACGCGCGCGGCTTTTATACGCGGGCGCTTCGTTTCGACTTTTATACTGTTTGGGATCGGGGCCGGAATTAAAAACTTGTATGCGCTGTCGGGAAGCTTTGGAAGAGCCGGTTTATGCGCATCCGTCTTTGGGAGGTTTTTCTTGCCAAGCATGTTCGCCCGCATTGCGGCAGGAAGGTATTTTCGGATATCGTCTTCCGCTTCACGGTCTTAAATTGCTGCGGATTCTTGCAAAACGTTCAACGGCAGAGCTTATTCCTCTCGCGATAGAAGTTGGGCTTATTCAAAAAATGTCTCAGCTCATTGATGCCTTTTTTTCACATACGCCTCTTTGGAACGGGGAAAAGACCAGCGATCGTGTTACGGTTTATTTTGAGTAAAAAAATCGCTTTGCGGAGTTTGTTCAGGGCGGATAAGATGAAGCTGGTTTTGTAGGGTTAAGGGGTTATAGCATAGCTGTCGTGTAATGTGCGGAATTTGGTAGTAATTATGAAAACACTTTATATAAAAACGAATTAGACGAAATTTATTTTTCAATTAGTACCATGAAAGGATATTATAAGCTTCCAACAATTAATTATAGAATTGCCACACATGAAGGTACGGCGAGTCGTAGACTAGCAAGTCAAGCAAATGAACTGTTGCCAATGCCTATTGAATCTGTACCGGATGAATGTAAAAAAGATTTTACAAATCTAAAAAGATTGATTGAAGAAACGCTGAATAATCTTCCAAGGAACAGCGGGCTTATGGTTCCGGTCCGACTTGCCAATATTCACAACAGCACTGCAGTGAAATATATAAAACTTTTAATGGAAATCGAATATAAAACTACTGGAAACTAAAAAACATTGCTTAACACGGCATATCCAGCTCATAAGTTCACAAACTTAATAAATTGTTTTTCTCTAACATCAATCTATGAAAAAACCAATCTATATCTGTACAGCCTTAATTGTAATAATTCTTGGAATTGGTTTTTATTTTTACGGTCTTAGGCCAGCAATAATAGTAAAAAAATGTTCGCTATCGGTTCAAAAATTGCTCAAAACAGATGGTCTGGTGGCCCAAACATTAGTAAAAGATTCTGAGGATCGATATAATTTTAGCTACAACAGGTGCCTTCATGACCATGGACTTAAAGACTAGTTCATTAATCTTGTTTAGCTAAATTTACCATTGTTTTACTTTGGTAAATGCCAGATATTCCTAAAAATTAATTAAAGTATCCTTTTCCTTTTTTTTGGCTATTGCTCAATCGTTTTTAAAAATGAATTTTTTTAAAACAGTTTTTTATTAAAAGACGAGAGAAGGGAAATGCATCAAAACGCCGATTGTCCAGAGCCCCTCCCCTCCATTTCCTAACAAAACCTTGCTAAACCACTTTTCCCGTGTTTAAATGATTTTTGTACCTTAAAACAGTGTTTCATTTGTGTTCGGCAGCAAGAAAGGAACAATGTGATTCATACCTCGATGGCATGGCGTAAGCCTGGGCGCGTTCTCGATCTGGACTTTCGACATCGGAAGTTCTTCGTCGGAAATGTTCTCAGACTTGGGCAGTTCTCTTTGTTCGGACCAATGAAGTCGGCTGCACGTAAGGAGGAAGAATTCGAATCGTGTCCAAGAGAGGTTCTGGAGCTTGCGTTGAAAAGGCGGTCGATTCGCTTGGAGAAACCCTTGCTCGGAAAGTATGTACGCCTAGCTCTCGGCTGGAATGTGACGCTCAACACGTTTCTGCGGATGCGCGTGGAGGACATGGTGCGTTGGGATGATGTCCGATCCTTCGGAAGAACGCTTCGGGAGGATATCGCTTCGGGGCGGCTGTCGGTCGAAGATCTTCGGCTTCGAGCGCTTCATATTCTCAAGTGGGAGCTGCAAGAACTCCTTTGTATAGAGGGTGCCTTTTGGCTCAAGGATCAAACGGCGGCGGGTTTCCATGTTCGTCACGTTCGTTCGCGCGAAGGAAAACTATTTTTCATTCTCGATGCCGAGCAGCTTCGCTTGGTCGCCATCCACAAACCGGCGGATTTCAACCGCACGCGGGCTTGTCGAGGAGCGAGGCGGAAGGCCTATCTCCTTCGGAAAGCTATTCAACGTGAGGAAGAATACGAACTTTTTTAGGAACAATACTTCTTGGCGCCTCCACCTCGGAGGCGTCTTTAATTTGACGAAGTGCGTTTTTCGCTTACAATAGCCCTATTATGGATGTACAAATCAGCCAGTTTTCCAAGCATGTTGGTGAAAAAGTCACGGTAAAAGGTTGGGTCTATAATGTTCGATCGAGCGGATCCATCGCGTTTTTACAAATTCGCGATGGATCAAGCTTCACGCAAGCCGTGGTTGTCAAAGACCAGGTATCGGAAAAAGCTTGGGAACAAACAACGCAAATCACGATTGAAAGCTCCCTGATTATCATGGGGGAAGTCTCAAGGCATCCAAAAAAAGAAGGCGTGTTTGAATTACAGGCGACGGAACTTTCCATCGTGCAGCGCGCGGAAGAGTTTCCCATTGGAAAAAAAGAACATGGACCGGACTTCCTTCTTGATCAGCGCCATCTCTGGCTTCGCGTTCCGGCACAGTGGGCCATTCAACGCATTCGCAATGAAATTATTTACGCGACATATGATTGGATGCGAGAAAACGGATATTTGAAAATAGATTCTCCTATTTTTACGCCGAATGCCTGCGAAGGCACGACCGAGCTGTTTGAAATAGATTATTTCGGAGAACGCACGGCGTATTTGTCGCAATCGGGTCAGCTGTATCTTGAAGCCGCTATTTCTTCGGTTGGACGCTGTTTTGACTTCGGACCCGTTTTTCGCGCGGAGAAATCCAAGACGAGACGACATTTGACGGAGTTTTGGATGATGGATGCAGAAGCGGCTTTCGTTGAACATGAAGAAAACATGCAGATTCAAGAGGCGCTTATTATTTTCATCGTTGGACGCGTTCTTAAGAATTGCCACAAGGAATTAGAAATTCTTGAACGTGATGTTGAGGCCTTGGAAAAAGTGCAAGCGCCCTTTATTCGCATGACGCATGCGGAAGCGATTGCGAAGCTTCGAACGTTGGGAAGCGATATCGGTGATATGGATGATCTTGGAGCGGATGATGAAACGATCTTAACCAAGGAATTTGATAAGCCGATTTTTATCGAAAAATATCCGGCGGCGGTGAAGGCGTTTTATATGAAGCCTGATGCAGAAGATTCAACGCGCGTTTTGAACTCAGACTTACTTGCACCGGAGGGCTACGGAGAAATTATCGGGGGTTCGCAGCGCGAAGATGATCATGACGCTTTACTTGAGCGTATTCGCAAACATGGATTGTCTGAAAAAGATTTTGGATGGTATCTCGACCTTCGAAAATACGGTTCCGTTCCGCATAGTGGCTTCGGATTCGGACTTGAGCGCATTACAGCTTGGATTTGTGGCATTCATCATGTACGCGAAACGATTCCATTTCCAAGGTTAATCAATCGTCTTGAACCGTAGGTGCGTGTGGCGGGTTCCCGGTAAATCTTGTAAACTCCTTTCTATATGGCGAAAAAAAGAAAGGGCGGATGGATTGGGTTGATTATTCTTGCCTTCATTATGGGCGCGATTGCCATGAAGGTCGTTCAAGTGAATTCAAACGGAGCGGCTAGCAACGGAGCTAACGCAGTCAAAACGGACGCTCAGCCGGCTACGACCGCAACGGGAACAGAAGTCCTTATCGGCGTTCCGCATCCAAGTGCAGCGTCCGATACACTTTATCGCTTTCTTTTTTCTTCAGGGGAATTAAAAGCAGAAACGCCGCCCGTTGGTTGGCGTGTCTCTTCTATCGAAAAAGTAAATGATATTCATATTCAACCGCCGGAAAATCCGGATGGAGCTTTTCGCTTGGTTGGAAGCGGGGATTGGGATGTCGTTCTTCGTGCTGAAGACGGGCGCCGCTATACGGAATTACAATTCATCGGTTTGTTAAATGGTCAGACCGCTGCTGTCGCTGGAAGAAAAGACGGTATTCCTAAAATCCTCATCGTTCATCGAAATAGTTTTGTAAAAGAAGCCTATGATTTTCCTGAGTTTGCGAATATACAAGGTATTCATGAAGGCGCTCTTTGGATTACGACGGCAAACCCGGGACCTGGGCTTGAATCGCCACAGCAGGGCCCATCCTCGGCTGTACGCATTGATGCAAACGGAGATATCACCGTTGTAAAAACGGATGACAATGTGATTCTTCACGTGCTTCCCGGGCCTTCACAGACGCTCGCGTATCTTTTTGACGGAGGTGCGTATCAAGCAGAGTCCGGTTCCTATCACTGGGAGGGAACGGGCCATCCGCTTATTTGGATAGACGCAACGCATCTTCTTGTGACGGATGGAAAAGTATTAAAGATGGTTAATCTTCAGGAATCAAAACAAGACATCATTGGAGAGCTCGACGGCGTTCCTGAGGTTGCCTCTCTTTCGAACGTAAATTGATACTGTGATACAATCGCCTTATATGCTTTCTCCACTTCCTCGTGAACTTCCTGTTGTTTGGCTCCGTGTCTGGATCGGTATCGGCGCTTTCGCACTTCTCATTGCTATTGTCGTGCCCGCGCTTCTCGCAACGTATGTTACGCAAGAACTCGGTCGGAAGCAGGCTTGCGAGCACGGACAAAGCACGCAATGTAATCCAAGCTTTGTTTGGGTGCTTAAAGACGCGGCTGATCAAGCGGCTCAAGAGACCCTGCAGGGCGATCAAGCTACGGATATGACCGCGCCTGTGGAGACGGAGCGTTATATGCGAACTTCCGATACGGCGCCTTCTGTTGATTCCGTGGATATTGGCGGAGCGACGCTAACAGATTCTGTCTATACCGCTCCGGCGGGAAGTGATTTGCATTTAACGGCGGTTGTATCAGGATCTCCGCAAAGCGTGGAGGTTTATCTTATAAACAAAGGAACGGAAACCGCCGGTGTCGGAACACATGTCGCAACCATGAATAAAACGGCGGATGGCATGTATGAGCTCACCTATACGGTTCCCGTGGGCTTGTCTGCCGATCTTGAGTTTCGAGCGGTTGGCGGGCCAAATGAGTATGGTTCTCTTCTCGTAAATATTCGTGAGCAGAAATAACAAAATAAGAAGGAAAAACGCTCCATTGACCAGAGGAGCGTTTTCAAGCATCATTCAGGCAATATGACGCGTATTTTTACCACAAAAACGATCGAAAAGGTTGATTCGTCCGTGACCCTGAAGGGTTGGGTGGATAGCCACCGTGATATGGGAAAACTGGCCTTTATTGATCTTCGCGATATGAAGGGTTTGGTTCAAGTTGTTCTCGTCCCGGCAGAGCTCGATGAGGCGAGTCAAAAAGCGATGCAACTTTTGCGTCCGGAATTTTGTATTGAAATTGAAGGCATCGTTCAGAATCGAGGCGCAAAACAGGTAAATGCAAATCTCCCTACAGGCGGCATTGAGATTCTGGCAAAACGGATTGTCATTTTGAATGAATCAAAAACACCCCCATTTGAATTGCAAGACACAAAGCCCGTGAATGAAGAATTGCGTTTGAAATATCGTTATCTTGATTTACGTTCTCCACGCATGAAGCAGAATCTTATCTTACGTGATCGTGTTATGACCTTCTTTCGCGATTACATGCATAAAGAAGATTTTCTTGAAGTTGATACGCCGGAACTAACAAAGGGTACGCCGGAAGGTGCGCGCGAATTCCTCGTTCCTTCGCGTGTTCACGCAGGAGAGTTTTATGTTCTCCCTCAATCGCCACAGCAGTTTAAGCAATTGTTGATGGTGGCCGGTGTGGAGCGTTATTTTCAACTTGCACGCTGCTTCCGGGATGAAGATCAACGCGGAGACCGTCAGCCGGAATTCACGCAGCTTGATTATGAAATGTCTTTCGTGACACGCGACGATATTCTCGCTTTCACGGAAAAAATGTTCCTCGAGCTGGTCAAAACTGTCACGCCGCATAAGCATGTATCTCAAGAACCATTTCCCATTCTTACGTATGCGGAGGCAATGGCTACCTACGGTTCAGACAAACCGGATTTGCGAAAAAACAAAGAGGACCCGGATGAATTAGCTTTTTGCTGGATCGTGGACTTTCCGATGTTTGAAGAATTGGAGGATGGATCCATTCAGGCGATGCACCACCCTTTCTGTGACGTGCGTCCGGAGGACTTGGATAAGCTTGATAGCGACCCGATGTCCGTGCGAGCGAATTCCTATGACCTTGTCTTGAATGGATATGAGCTTTCAAGCGGAAGCATTCGTATTCATAAGCGCGCATTGCAGAATAAAATATTCAAACTTTTGAATTTGAGCGACGAACAAATTGAAGCGAAGTTCGGCCACATGCTTGAAGCTTTCGATTTTGGCGCGCCTCCGCATGGCGGATTCGCTCCCGGTATTGACCGTGTCGTGATGCTACTGGCGGATGAGCCGAATACTCGCGAAGTCATTCCATTCCCGAAAACAGGGGACGGAAAAGACTTGTTAATGGGCGCTCCATCTGAGATTGAAGAGTCGCGTTTGGAAGAAGTGCATATTCAAATCCGAAAGGGCTGACAAAAAGCCTGAATACTGGCACAATCCTCTCATGGCCTATTCGGTTAAGATTGAACAATTTGAAGGCCCGTTAGACCTTCTCTTAAAATTAGTTGAATCAGAAAAGCTTGAAATTACTCAAGTGTCTCTTTTGGAAGTAACAGAACCTTTTTTAACACATGTACGCGAGCATCAAGGCCAGATTCCTCCGCAGGACTTGGCGGACTTCCTTATCGTTGCTGCGAAGCTTGTTTATCTGAAATCAAAGGCGCTGATGCCGGATCTCTATGATGAAGAGCTGGAAGAAGGTCCGGATCTTGAAGAACAGCTACGCTTATACAGAGTGTTTGCCAAGGCCGCGGAACGCATTGACGCGCTTGTAAAAAATGGGAGAGTTTCTTTCAGCCGAAGCAAGAGGCGCCTTGTAAAACGAGAACCTCTTTTTTCTCCGCCGGAAGGAATTACGAGTGATGATTTGCGCATTGCCTTTTTACGCGTCGCGAAACGGCTTGAGCCGATTCTTAGACTGCCGAAGGTTGCCGTTGCGCGCAGTATTACCATTGAAGATAAAATAGATCAGCTTACGCAGCGCGTGCGCTCAATGATGCGCGTCAGTTTTCACAAAATCCTGGCGGAGTCGAAAGATCGATATGAAATGGTTGTATCCTTCCTGGCTCTTCTTGAGTTGGTAAAACAACGCATTGTGCAATATGACCAGCCTGAATTATTTAAGGAGATAACCCTTCAGCATACAAAAGAGTGATTATGAATCTCGACGCCATACTTGAAGCCGTTCTTTTTGCGGCCGCACAGCCTCTTTCAATAAAGAAGCTCGTTTCTATTACGGAGCAGGACAAAACAGCCATCTCTGAAGCGCTTCAGGTCCTTCATGAGCGTCTTAATGTAGGCGCTTCTGGTGTCAGGCTCGTCTTTCAAGGAGAAAACGCGGAGCTGGTAACAAGCCCGGATGCGGCTGACTTTGTACAAAAAACGGTGAGCCAAGAAGTGCAAGGCGAGCTCACAAAACCGCAGCTTGAAGCTTTATCTATTTTGGCTTATCGCGGTCCGCTCACGCGTCCTGAACTTGAACAAATTCGCGGAGTGCAGTCTTCGATGATTTTGCGGAATTTGATGTTGCGCGGACTTGTTGAAATGCATGAAGAAACGCGCCTTGGACAACCGATTTATGCTGTTACCATTGATTTCTTGAAGTTTTTGGGCGCAACGGATCCAAGCGAGCTTCCGGATTATGAAACCTTGCGATCTCAGAACGCCGTTGTTCAGGTTTTAAATGAACTCCAACCGAAAAATCCGGCCGCGGAGGATACGGAATCTGCTCCATTAGACATCTAATATGTTTGCACAAACTCTCATTGCTCTCATTAGCATCTTTGGTTTACAGGCTCTGAGCGTTGCTCAGCAGCCGGAGCAGCCTGTTTTGCGCAATCATCTTCCCGTTGCAAAATATGTTGGTCCTGCGCGTTATGCGCCAAAGAAGAAAAATGCAGAAACCTTTGGCGTGGAAGTTTCTGCGAAAGCGGCTGTAGTCATGGACGTGCAGAGCGGGCAAGTTCTTTTTGAAAAAAACGCAGATCAAGCAATGCCGATTGCAAGCCTCACAAAGCTTATTACTGCCATGACCTTGCTGGATATGCATCCGGACCTTCAATCGGACGTTCAATATAGTCCCGCGGATCGTGGCCGTGTCGGACGCGTTTACGTGGATTTGAATGATCGTTTTACAACACAAAAAGCACTTGAGCTTATGTTGGTTGGATCTTCAAATGAATCTGCGCATGCTCTGGCGCGCACGTATGGTGGTGATGATTTTATTGCGGCGATGAATGCAAAAGCAAAAACGCTCGGTATGACGCATGCGGTTTTTTATGATCCCTCCGGTTTGAATCCAAATAATGAAGCTTCTGCGAAGGATGTTGCTATTGCGCTTCGAGCTGCTCTTTCGTATCCGGAAATACGCAAGATAACGGAAATGTCGCGTGTAGAGGCAACGGGAGAGGCAACGGGCAGAAGTTATCTCTTGCATAGCACGAATCTGTTGCTCGCGAGCAGCTTGAACAAGGAACCATATCATGTCATCGCCGGAAAGACTGGGTCGCTTGATGAGGCTGGGTTCTGTTTCGCGCAGGGAACTATTAATCAAGATGGCAATGAAGTGATTGCGGTTGTTTTAAATTCAAATAATCATTTCGCGCGCTTTCAAGATGTGAAGGCGCTTACATATTGGGCTTTTTCAAATTTTGAGTGGCCAAAGAGCATCGTGAAAGCCGCGGATCGTCCATGAAAACGCTTGGTATCGATTTAAGAATTTTACCGACGGATGGAAGCCTCGGAGCGGGTGTAGCGCATGCCGCGCGCGAGCTTACGGAAGTGCTTTTTCTACGCGCAGGAAAATTTGATACAGATCTTTACGCGCTTACGCCCAAAGGAGCGCAAACTTCTTTTTCAGAAGAAAATACCATCGAGCTCGAAGACGCTTCGGGTAAGAGTTTACGAAGTGCGTTAAAAAAACATTCCCTTGATCAGCTTTTTGTTCCCGGCGGTTCTATCGCGCCTTTTCTCTCAATTCCTTCCATTCCCTGGGTTCATGATCTTGCGATTTTTACGCATCCGGAATGTTTTTCTCAAAGTACACTCAAGCGTTTTTTTACGACGCGCGCTTTCATTCGAGGTCTTCGAAAAGCCCCACGTATTTTTTCCGTAAGCGAGGATACAAAACGTTCTCTTGTTCAACAGCTTGGGATTCCCGAAGAAAAGATTATTGTTACGTATGAAGGCGTTTCTGTTCCGGAGAATATAAAATCTCTTCCAAGGATTTTGGAGCCGGATCAACGTTTTTTCTTATCGCTTGGTACCTTGGAACCAAGAAAAAATATTACCTTCGCCGCGAATGTTTTTCTGGAAGCGGGGATTGAGGCAAAGTATGTGATCGCCGGAAAAACCGGCTGGGGAAATGTTGTCCTGCCGCAGGATCCGCGCATTATTCGTATAGAAGGGGTAAGCGAGGTGAAAAAATGGGCGCTGCTTCGCGATGCAGACGCTTTACTCCTTCCTTCACTACATGAGGGCTTCGGGCGAACAGCGCTTGAAGCCATGGCAGTAGGAACGCCGGTTGTCGCTTCCCGCGTTGGCGCCATTCCGGAGGTCCTTGGTGAGCAGGGGATTTTGCTGGCACCAAGTGATTCTGCAGCCTGGAAACAGGCTCTTCGGTCCGTATGGGAGCGCAAAGGTGCTTTCGAGGCGGAACGAGCTCGGGCGAAGATTCGGGCGAATTCATTTGACTGGGAACGGGTTGCTGAGACGATTCTTGCCAGTATCTAGGTATCTTGCTAGGATGCCGTCGCCGAAAAAAACGTGGCGGGGTAGCTCAGTTGGTTAGAGCGTGGGACTCATAAGCCCGAGGTCGTGGGTTCGAATCCCACCCCCGCTACCATGTCCGTAGGATGCGTAATCCGCATCCACGGGATTGTGTCTCATATGCTATAATGGGACGCAGCCTCGTGGAACAGTTATGTTTATTACCACTCATGCAGCCATTGGCGCGTTCATTGGCGAACAATTACCGACGCATCCCTATATTGCGTTTGCTTTTGGCGCTATCTCCCATTTTCTTGTTGATATTATCCCTCATGGCGATACGCAGCTCTACAAGGATTACACGGCCGGAAAAAAGGTTCGAAGCAGTATAGCCTACACGGTGATTGATGCGGTTTTGGCTATTTTTCTTATTTTGTTTTTTCTCAACACGGTTACATCGGATGCAAAGTTTGCCGTAACCATGGGCATTGTCGGAAGTATTTTACCGGACCTTATCGTTGGCGTGTATGAAGTTTCTCGCGTGACTTGGCTCAAATGGTTTCACCGATTGCATTTCTTTTTTCATAATATGATTAGCGATACGCGGGACATTTCTTTTGCTTCCGGTCTCGGTATGCAGCTTGTATTTCTCGCTGTTCTTCTTTCTTTTTTAACGTAAAAAACTTCAGAAAACAAAAAACCTTCGTTTGAACGAAGGTTTTTTGTTGGTTGCGGGGGTGGGATTCGAACCCACGACCTCCAGGTTATGGGCCTGGCGAGCTGCCGCTGCTCTACCCCGCGATGAAATTTGTAACGATGATGCTACCAGTTTTTCATTAAATCGTCAAACCTGCAGAGCGCTTGACGTTTGATCGGGTCATCCGTATTGTAGGCAGGCAAAACCTTAGATGCAATATGCGTAGGTGATGGGCGAGTGGCGGAATTGGTAGACGCACAGGACTCAAAATCCTGCGGGAGCAATCCCATGAGGGTTCGATTCCCTCCTTGCCCACCACCTGCACATATCGCAACAGGGAAAATCCGCTTTATCGTAAAGCGGATTTTTGGTATCATACGTTCGTTGGAATCAAAAATAAAAAAATGGAAACGTTCATTGAAGTTAGCGTCATCCTTGGTATCGCAACGCTTATTGCATGGGTCATGCAACTTCTGCGTCAGCCGCTTATCCTTGGTCATATTCTCACGGGCATTATCGCCGGGCCGCTTTTGTTTAATGTTGTGAAGTCTTCGGACCTTCTGGATATTTTTTCAAAAATCGGCATCACGGCGCTTTTGTTTATTGTTGGACTTAGCTTGAACCCAAGAATGCTTCGGGAAGTCGGAAAAGTTTCTGTATATGCGGGTATCGGCCAAGTTGTGTTTACGGTTTTATTTGGTTTTCTCATTACCTATAGTTTTGGATTTAGCTGGGTTGCTTCGTTATATATCGCGGTTGCGCTTACCTTTAGCAGTACGATTATTGTCATGAAGCTTCTCTCGGATCGAGGCGATCTTGGGAAGCTCTATGGAAAGATTTCAGTCGGATTTCTGCTCGTACAAGATCTTATCGCTACGGCCATTTTGATCGGAATTGCAACCATGGGAAAGGGGACGAATGCCGGTGTTGAAGTCATGTGGACGCTCGAAAAGGGAACTATTATCATCGCGATTCTGTATGTCGTTGCTCGCTATGTTCTTCCCGCGCTCACAAAAAGCTTCGCACAGTCTCAGGAATTCCTTTTATTGTTTTCGATCGCTTGGGGCATGGGTTTAGCCGCGCTCTTTCAGTGGTTTGGTTTTTCGATCGAAGTTGGCGCACTTGCTGCCGGCGTGACACTCGCTTCCTCTCCGTATCATTATGAAATTAGCGCAAAGATGAAATTGCTGCGCGATTTTTTTATTGTGATTTTCTTTATCTTGCTGGGCGCAAGACTTTCTTTTGTAAACATTTCACATCTCCTCCTTCCAACGATCGTTCTTTCGCTTTTTGTTCTTATTGGAAACCCGCTTATCCTTCTCTTTATTCTCGGACGCCTTGGATACAGTCGACGTACGGCGTTCATGGCGGGATTGACAGTGGCGCAAATCAGCGAGTTCTCTCTTGTGCTTATCATTCTTGCGGGCGAGCTCGGGCATGTTGGCCCAGATGTTGTTTCGCTTGTTATATTCGTCGGTCTGATCACGATTTCCATTTCAAGTTATATGATGATAGGCGCGGATGCTCTCTATGCGCCCTTGAAAGATGTTCTTGGAATTTTTGAGAAGAAAAAAACGCATCCGGAACGGGGGCGCAAAGAAATTTACGATGTGTTGCTATTCGGCTGTCATAGGCTCGGACAAGATTTTCTCCCTTACTTACGCAAATCAAAAAACCGCTATCTTGTTATCGACTTTGATCCGGCTGTGATTGATGCGCTTGAAACGCGAGGCTATGCTTGTCGCTACGGCGATGCCGAAGATAATGAGTTTATTGATGATTTTAATTTGAAAAAATTAAAACTTGTCGTTTCCACGTTGCCGGATGAAGCAACGAATGAGTTTTTGCTGCATAAAATAAAGAAAGCAAATTCAAAATGTGTTGTGGTTGTAACGGCACAGAGCGTGGAGCGTGCGCTGTACCTGTATGGAATTAAAGCCGACTATGTCATCATGCCGCATTATCTCGGAGGAAATTACGCGTCTCTTCTTGTGAGTAAATATGGCCTCAAGAGCAGTCTCTTCAAGCGAGAACGCGAGAAACATCTTAAACACCTTCAAGAACGGCATCTTCCACTAGACCTCAAAAAAGCGCTCAGAAATGGCACTGTTTAGCAAATGCTTTGACCTTGTCAGTTACGCTAAAACTGCCTATACTGGACAGGAACCCTATGGCGCGAATCATCTCTATTGTGAATCAAAAAGGCGGTGTTGGAAAAACGACGACAGCCGTTAATTTAGGCGCTTATCTGGCCGAAAAAGGAAAATTTGTTTTGATTGTCGACCTTGATCCGCAAGCAAATGCGACCTCGGGTATCGGAGTTGACCATCAAAATCTTGAGCATGGCGTATATGAAGCAGTACTGGGCACGGTAGCCATGCGTGACATCGTACAGCCAACGGCGCATCAAGGGCTGCATCTCGCGCCCGCAACAACGGCGCTGGCGGGATTAAATATCGAATTGGTTGAAATGGAGAATAGGGAATTCAAGCTTCGTGAATCCATGATGGAGATTCGGAATGATTATGATTTTATTCTTATCGACTGTCCGCCAACACTTGGCTTGATTACGCTAAACGGTATCGTCGCGGCTGATGAGATTTTGATTCCGGTTCAGGCGGAATATTATGCGCTGGAAGGCCTCGGACAGCTTCTTGAAACGGTTCAGCTGGTGAAAGAGCGCATTCGTCCGGAAGTGGATGTTCTTGGTGCGGTTATCACGATGTACGATTCTCGCACAAAACTTTCTGATGATGTTTTACATGAATTGTATAAATATTTTCCGAATAATATTTTCCGCTCTGTTATTCCGCGGAACGTGCGCTTGGCCGAAGCACCTTCATTCGGACGCAGTATTGCGCATTTCGACGCTTCTTCAAAAGGGGCGAAGGCGTATGAACGACTCGCGCAGGAAGTTCTGGAACGAGAGAGTCACGATTATCACATTCGAACGGTTTAATATTCACGACGGCGCTTTACTATGATCATTCAAAAACAATCAGGACTTGGACGCGGACTCGGAGCTCTTATTCCGCCAAAACCCGCACAGACACCGGTTCCACAGCATGCGGTGGAAGAGCAGCCTACAGAAGCTGTTTCTTCTGATAAAAACAGCATTCTTCAGATTCCCATTGAACAGATTGAACCAAACCCGCATCAGCCGAGGCATCATTTTGATCATGCGCAACTCGAGGATCTTATTTCAAGCATTAAAGAGCATGGCGTTATTCAGCCGCTTGTCGTTTCTCCAAAAGATGACGGCACGTATCAGCTTATTGCGGGTGAGCGTCGCTTTCGCGCTTCTACGCTTGCCGGATTAAAAACAGTTCCGGCGATTCTTCGTAATGCGACGGAACAAGAGAAGCTTGAACTTGCTATCATTGAAAATGTTCAGCGACAGGATTTGAATGCCATTGAGGAAGCCAAGGCATATATCCGGCTCATGGATGAGTTCAATCTCACGCAAGACGAGGTTTCCACCAAGGTCGGCAAGAGTCGACCGCAGGTCGCAAATACCGTCCGCTTGCTTCAGTTGCCTGAGGAAATTCAACAGGCGATTGTTGAGCAAAAGATTAGCGCGTCAAATGCCAGAACCTTGCTCAGCCTTCCTACGGAGAGCGAGCGGTTGGCAATGTTTCATTCCATGTTGCAAGGGAACTTTACGGTCAGACAAACGGAAGAACGCGTTCAAAGAGCGCGCGGAACGGTAACCGCCGATCCAAATATTGTTGCTGCAGAAAATAAACTGCGCGGTCTCTTGAAAGCGCGCGTGAGTATTAAACGTAATCAACAAGGAGCCGGAGAAATTAAAATAAAGTTCCATTCGGATGAAGAGTTTGAACACCTCGTTCAGGCATTGTCCGAGAAAGAAGAAGAATAGAAGAACTTATTTTCCTGTTCCGGGAATGATCCCGCTGATCCAAGAGGAGATGCGGGATTTTGCGTATTGTTTTATTTTTGATCGCGCGTGACGGGTTTTTGCAAACTTGAGCCAGCCTGGGTTCGGTCCTTTTCGGCTTTTGTCGACAAAAACTTCAACCATGTCTCCATTTTTTAATACGCGATCAAGTGATTTGTTTTCTTCATTTACTTTTGCGGCGGTGCAGGTATTTCCGATGTCGGTATGAATGGCATAGGCGAAGTCGATAATGGTACTTTCTTCCGGAAGATCGATAACATCGCCTTTTGGCGTGAAAACGAAAATACGATCCTTAAAAATATCAATCTTTAAATCTTCAAGGGATTTCAGATACGTTCTTTTGTCCGCGAGCTCTCGATGAATATCGGCAAGCTCATGCATCCATTCCGGTTGACGATTTTTCTGTGTTGGATTTGTACTGATTTTTCCATCCTCATCATACGCCCAATGCGCCGCGATACCGTATTCGTCAATCACGTGCATGTCTTTTGTTCGAATTTGGAATTCCACAATTTCGCCATCTTCACAAAAAACGGTGGTATGAAGCGAACGATACCCGTTTGGTTTCGGCTGAGCGATGTAGTCTTTGATGCGCCCCTTGAGCGGAGTCCATTTATTATGAATGATGCCAAGCGCGCCATAACAATCAGCGACCGAATCTACAATGACGCGAATAGCGATCAAGTCATACACGCGCGCGATATTACGATCGTGGCGCACTAATTTTCGATACAGCGAGTAAAGATGTTTTGCTCTTCCGTGAACCTGAGCATCATTAAGGTCTGCGCTGTGCAGCGTTTCTTTTGTTAAGCGCATGACGCGCTCTAGATAGTCCTGTTTTCCTTCGCGGCTGGATTTGGAAAGCTCTTTTACCCATTCAAATTCTTTCGGATAAATGTATTTAAAAGATGCGTCTTCAAGACGTCCCTTGATTTCACCCATTCCGAGGCGATTGGCAATAGGCGCAAAAATTTCCAGAGACTCAAGCGCGATGCGATATTGTTTTTTTGGAGGAATGGCCTCAAGTGTTTCGAGGTTGTGGAGTCGATCAGCAAATTTGATAAACACCACACGGACATCGGCTGCCATGGAGAGAAACATCTTACGAAGATTCTCTATGTATCTTTCCATGCCTCGATATTTAATTTTTCCAAGTTTCGTAATTCCGGCAACCATGGCGGCAATGTCACTGCCAAACCGTTCTTCAATTTCGTCCAGAGTTCGATCCGTGTCTTCCGGAACATCATGCAATAAGCCCGCAATAATAATCGGAGGCGGAAGTTTCATTTCTGCCAGCGTAAAGCTCGTTGCAAGCGGATGCGTGATATAGGGCTCGCCTGTTGCGCGTTTTTGGCTCCTATGCGCCTCTTTTGCAAATGTATAGGCTTCTTTGATCTTTTCCTCATCTGCATTCGGATCGTATGACAAAACAAGAGCGCAAAGCGCTTCTATCGAATGAGGGGCCGTTGACACCGTTTGCATTCCTTATTTCTAGCACAGAAATTTTGGCTTCGTCCAGGGCTTTGTGATACGCTTTGGCTCATATGATGGCTCCAGCAACAGATCTTGAGACACCTGCTTCGCAGGCGGAAGCGGCTCAGCTTTTTGAGGGAACTTCCGAGAATGATCTGGAGAAGCTTTTCACGGAGAAAGGATTCGAGGGTTTACAGACGCTGGCCTCTGCAGAGACGCAAACGCTTTTAGGGCAGTTTGATGCACTTTCAACGCCCGAACCTGAAGCGGCGACTTTCGCTCCAGCGGAGAGTGCAGAACTGACGGAGGCCGCGGGGAAGGCAAAACAGGACCTTCAAACAGCGCTTCAGTCTTTTGAAGCGAGTGGGAAACCGGTAGCAGAAACAATGGAAGTTTCTCAGGAGGTTTTAGAGCCTACTGAGGAGGAAGAAGCGGAGCCTGTTCCTCTTGTAAAGTTGAAGCCCGTGGAAAGCACACCCGCCCCGCAAGAAGAAATCGAGGCTTCGGCAGAGGAAGCTTTATCCGAAAAGTTTGATTGGAAAGAGCTTAAAGAAGAAGAAGCATCTAAGTTGGAAACGGCAAAAGCGGACTATGAACAGGTCAACCAAACTTTGCAGGCATTTAAAGATGCTCATCAAGGAGCGATGACGCCTATTGAAAAAAAGTACCTGAATGCATTGGAAACGCAGATCGAAATGGACTACATCTCTTTACAGCATGCGGAAAATCAAATTGATTTATACGCCGTCAATGAGAAAATAGAAATCTTGTCACATGATGAAAACATGGAGGGTTCTCAAGTAGATGCATTGATCGAGCAGCGCAATGTAAAAGACGCGCTCTCGAAAGAGTTCGCAGAAGAATTTCTCGCCGCGGAGACAGCTCACGATACGGCGTTGGCTGACTATATGAAGGCGTACGAAGGTTTACGGACCGCTCCTGGAGCTTCGGCAAAAGAAAAGGGAACAAGCCCGGAAGAAGAAAAAGCTTCATCGAATGCCGAACAGATAAAAACGGCTGGAGCAAGTTCGAAAGAAGTTCCTTCTGCCGATAAGAAAAAGTTCAAGCCAAAGAAGGTGGAAAAACTTTTGAATGCCTTTGGCGGTAGCGGCACCGGGGAAGCAAAAGAAACGGCATCTAAAAAACAGAAACCCGGTTTAGCAAAGCGTCTATTTGGATCTTGGTGGAATTGGGTGAAGAAATAAAAAAAGAAGGCTTTAAGCCTTCTTTTTTGTTGTCTTTGTTTTTGGAGCTTTGTTGGCGATAAGTTCAACCGCTTTTTCCAAAGTCACGTCTTCCGGTTTGAGTTCTTTTGGAATTGTGGCATTTATTTTTCCGTGTTTGACGTAGGGACCGTATTTTCCATCATGGAGGGTAACGGGCTTCCCATCGTCCGGATGTTTGCCGAGATCTTTTCCTGTAGAGCCTCCGCGGCCGCGTTTTGGCTGAGCGAGCAATTCCAATGCGCGTTCAAGTGTGACGGTGAGAACATCATCTTCTTTCTTTAAGCTGCGGAAGTCGCCATCATGCACAATGTAAGGTCCAAAGCGTCCATTGCTAGCACGAATTTCTTTTCCTGTTTCCGGATGCATTCCTAAAAGACGCGGAAGAGCGAGAAGTTTTAATGCCATTCCTAAATCAACAGATTCCATTGAAACGTCTTTAGGGATGCTCGCGCGTTTTGGTTTCTTTTTCGCACCTTCCTCCTCCTCGCCTAATTGAACATAGGGACCATAAGCTCCCGTGCGCAAATAGATGAATTGTTCCGTTTCCGGATCTTGTCCCAAACTTGTCGGACCTTGTTGCGCTTTTTGCAATAATTCGTCGAAGGCTTCTTTATTTGCGTCCGATGGCGACATGTCGATTGGAACATTCGTTTTTACGATTGCGCCGGTTCGCGGAAGCTTTGCTTCTACATAAGGACCAAACTTTCCGACTTTTACGCGATAATCTTCCAGGTTCGGCAGTTCAACCGTTTTTGCATTCTCCGGCTCAATACTTTCTGTTTTTTCGTCGACACGCGCTTGAAGACCTTTTGCTCCAAGATAGAAGTGTTTTAAATAGGGAAGCCATTCTTCTTCGCCTGAAGCGATGCGATCCAGAGCCTCTTCCATATTGGAAGTGAATTGTGCGTCCACAAGATCGTCAAAATGGCGTTCTAAGAGCTGTGTTACCGCCATACCTGTGAATGTTGGTACGAGGGCGTTTCCCGCCTTGTAGACGTATTTTCGGTCTAGGAGAGTACTGATAGTACTGGCATAGGTACTCGGACGTCCGATACCAACTTTTTCCATATATTGAACCAGCGAGGCTTCCGTGAATCGGGCGGGCGGTTTCGTCTCATGTGACAAGGGTTTTACCTGATCGCATTCAAGAGCGTCATCTGCTTTCAAGTCCGGTAAAAGATTTTCTTTTTCTTCCAAGACTTGTTCTACATCATCCGCTCCTTCAATATAGGCGCGCAAAAATCCAGGGAAGAGGATTTTCATTCCATTGGCTTGGAACTCGTAATTTTTTACCTGAAGAACGACCGTCATTTGAAGCTGCTTACTGTCCGGCATTTGAGAAGCGAGCGTTCGCATCCAAATAAGTTCATACAAATCACGCTCCGCACCTGAAAGACCTATTTCATCGGGAGAGGAAAAGGTTAAACTTGGACGAATGGCTTCATGCGCTTCCTGTGCGCCTTTTGACTTTGCTGTGTGTTTACGAGCGCTCTCGGGAACATATTCATTTCCAAATCGGAATTGAACCGCTTTTCGAATCGCTACGAGCGCTTCTTCGGAAAGCGTAGTCGAATCCGTACGCATGTACGTAATGTGACCTTTTTCATAAAGCGACTGGGCGGTGCGCATGGCATCGCGAGAAGAGAGACTGAGTTTACGGTTAGCCTCCTGTTGGAGTGTTGAAGTTGTGAATGGTGCCGGCGCTTTTCGTGAAAAGGGTTTTTCCGTAACGGAAGAAACTTGCCAGTCCGCGCCGACAACTTCTTCGGCGATTTTATTTGCCCGCGTTTCATCAATTAAATCAAGATCCTCCTTCTTTAATTTTCCGGTAGCTTCGTCAAAGTCTTTACTGGTTGCGATGCGCTTTCCGTCTGTTCGAATAAGCTTTGCTTCAAAAGAAGACTGCTCTTTCTTAACGGAAGCTTCTACGCTCCAGTAAGCGGCGCGCATAAAGCGCATGCGTTCGCGTTCACGATCAACAATCGCTTTCAGCGAAGGCGATTGTACGCGACCGGCGGAAAGTCCAAAGGCGATCTTTTTCCAGAGAACAGGGGATACCTTGTATCCGACAAGACGATCTAAAATGCGTCGCGTTTCTTGTGCGCGGACAAGGCGTTCATCAATATCGCGCGGATGCGCAAGAGCGGCCTCTACAGCCTTTTTGGTGATTTCATGAAAAACCATGCGCTTCACCGGAACTTTGGGTTTCAAAATTTCCAACAGCCCTTCGCTGATGCTTTCTCCCTCGCGGTCTTCATCAGTTGCCAGATAAATGTCTTCCGCGTCTTTTAACTTTTGTTTCAGCTCTCGGATGATTTTGCTTTTTTTGCTTGGGATCACATACAGCGGTTTAAAATCATGTTCAACGTCTACGCCGAGTTTTGCCCAAGCTTCATCTTTTACCGCAGCAGGAATTTCACTTGCGGAAGACGGTAAATCTCGAATATGCCCCATGGATGCGACGACATCATAATCCGACCCGAGAAATTTTCGGATGGTTTTTGCCTTTGTTGGAGACTCTACAATTACGAGATGCTTTGCCATAGTTTAAGGTTATATCATCAAGCTGGAGCAGATCGCAAACCACTGCAAGAAACCCAGTGCTGTCCGCCCGTCTGAGAGACATAGCCTTTTAGCTCAAGAAGGCTTAAGGCGGTGGCCGCTTCTGCCGGGCTCATTTGCTCGGTTCGAGTAAGGTCATCAATATGCATTGGGGCGGATAATAGGTCTAAAATACGCCGTTCTAGCGGCCCAAGCGGAAGAGCGGCTCGTGCTTCCGCGGCGAGAGTTGGGTGGTCCAGTGCTATGGCGTCTAACACAGATTGTGCGGAAACGCAAGGCCGTGCTCCTGACTCGATAAGATGATGACAGCCCTCAGAGCTTCGACTCCATATAGATCCGGGAACGGCCAGAACCTCGCGGTTTGAGTCGAGAGCCAGCCTCGCTGTGATTAAAGAACCACTTTTTTTGCGCGCTTCAATAACGACCGTCGCAAGAGAGAGTCCGGCGATGATGCGATTCCGCATAGGAAAGTATTCTTTACGTGTACGCGTCCCCGGAGGAAATTCACTCATAAGAACACCGCCTGCTTCAACAATGTCGGCAGCTAAGTGTGTGTGTTCGCGCGGATAAATGGATTCCGCATCTACACCCGAGCCAAGAACCGCGATGGTATTTGCTTTCGATTGAAGCGCTGCGCGATGAGCGAGTCCATCAATGCCAAGCGCAAGACCGGAGACGATTGTTAGACCTTGTGCGCCCAAGTCTTGCACTAATCGTTCAACAACACTTTTTCCGTACAATGTATGTTTTCGACTTCCGATAAGAGCAATGGCTGGCGCGGCGCTTAAATTACCTCGAATAAAAAGGACTTCCGGCGGATCGGAAATTTGCCCAAGGAGAGGCGGGTAATCTAAATCATGAAGAAACAGGGGAGCGATTTGATTGCTCGCAAGGCGATAAATCGCTTTTTGTAAATCAAATGTTTTTTTCCAAAGCTGAAAAGACGCTTGTTTCTTTTCGCTTAAACCTATGTATGAGAGCTTTTTTGTGCTTGCAGACCAGGCGCAACCTATGTCGCCAAATGTTTCACGGATCTTTTTTAAAGATCGTGAGCCGAAACCGGGGAAGTGGATAACAGCGAGGCGCTGTAAGTCGATATCATTTTGAGGAAGGGATTGCATCCCTATACCCCGTTCCACATATTCATGGCCTTTGTCAAGCCTTGTTTCGCCCAATCATAGGCCGCTTCGGAAGTGCGTTCCTTCACAAGCTCCATTGTAGGAACTTCTTCCATATCAAAAGGTTGTAAAACGTAATCTTCTTTCTTTAAAGGCGGCTTTGGTCTATCGATGCCAACGCGCAAACGCGCAAAAACGTCGGAACCGAGCGCGTCAATAATAGAGCGAATACCGTTATGACCCGCATCGCCGCCATCTTTCGCAAAGGCAAATTTTCCGACCGCAAAATCCATTTCATCGTGAACAACGAGAACATCTTCAAGTTCAATCTTGTAAAAATGTTTCAATGCAGCCACCGCTTTTCCTGAAGCGTTCATAAATGTAAGCGGCTCCGCAAACAAAATCTTTTCTCCGCCAAGCTTTGCTTCGCTGATCGCTGCGGAAAATTTCTCATTCTTCACAAGCTCTCCCGCGTCAAGATGCAGGGAAAGATGCTCAACGACGCGCCAGCCAATATTGTGGCGTGTGTTTTCATGTTTTTTACCTGGATTACCTAAGCCAACAATGAGTTTCATAGACGTATCGTACTGGATTTCCGCCTCCGCGGGAATGACAATATTAATATCTGCGTCCGCCTTGTTTCTGACGTCGGCGCGTTTGGTTAACGCGAGGTTTCTTTTCTTTTGCTGATCCGGCCACGGCTTCCATTCCGGGTCCCATGGTCGTTTTGGATCTATTTGATTTGGATGAAGGAAGATGGCGAACACGAACACTAATTGGCGTTCCTTCAAATCCAAATTTTTCACGAAGACGTTTTGTGAAGAATTTCAACCAGTTTGGATGAAGATTTTGTTTATCTCCATGAACGGTAATAAGAAAAGTCGGTGGCGCATGACCGAGTTGAGCCACATCGTAGATTCTTGGCGACTTTGGGCCATAACTTTGTAACGGCCGTTTCGTTTGAATAGTTGCCTTCAAAACTCTGTTCACCGCATTGTAATCAATGTGGCGCATGCGTTCTTCTTGGATTTTTAGCGCCTCATCAAGAAGCTTCGTTGTACGCTGTCCCTTTTTTGCGCTCACGAACATCATTGGCGCCCATGTAATAAAAGGAAAGGAACGTCGAAGCGTATCTTCGTAGCGTTTTGAGGTTACGGTATTTTTGTCTTTAACAAGGTCCCATTTATTCGCCACAAGAAGAACACCTTTATTTGTTTCTTCAACGAGACCGGCAAGGCGTTTATCCTGTGCGCGCGGATCTTCCGTTGCATCAAATACAAGCAGAGCGATATCTGACTGTCTCAGAGCTGCTTGGTTGCGCGCAACCGCGTCTTCTTCCAATCCCTTCTCCACTTTGGCGCGGCGACGCATTCCCGCGGTATCAACAATCACAATATCGTGACCTTTGTATTGAATGAGCGTGTCCTGCGGTTCGCGTGTCGTATGTGCCTTTGGAGAAACGATCACGCGATCTTCTCCCAACATAGAGTTTACAATGGAAGACTTTCCAACATTCGGACGTCCAATAAGAACAATGCGGAGCGGATGCTTTTCATTCAAAGGAGCGGGAGGCTTTCCGATGCGCTCAAGTTCTACGTGGATGGCGTCAAGAAGATCGCCGATACCCAAGCTCGTGTTCGCGCTGACGGGATAGGCTTCTCCAAGACCGAGCTTAAAAAAATCTTTTTCCAATGCGAGAGGAAGAACTCTGGCCGTGTCCACTTTGTTCGCGACAAGCCAAACATGTTTTGCAATGCTGCGTACTTTTTGAGCGAGTTCCAAGTCCTGCGGAAGAATACCGGTTCTTGTATCAACAACAAACAGAACAATGTCTGCATCACGGATAGCATTTTCCGCCTGCGCCTTAATACCTTCTCCAATAACATCTTTCTCCGTATCCATTCCGCCGGTATCAATGATTTCAAAAAGAGACCCCTTCCAGAGGACGGGTCCGTATTTTCTATCTCGCGTCGTATGTGGTTTTTCACTGACTAATGCTTGACCGAGTTCTGTCAGGCGATTCCAGAGAGTGGACTTTCCAACATTGGTTCTTCCAATGAGTGCTACGCGCGGAAGGGAGGATTCTCGCTTAATGGACATAGGCCGTTGTGGCGAATGAATAGGATGTTTCTCCTAAAATCACCAAAAAGTCAATATCTGAGGTGACCTTTTCGACGCTCATTTCTTCGCCATAGACGATTTTAGCGCCGTCATCTTGAAGCGTTGCAACCGAAAGAGAGACATTTGCCTTCAATAACGCCTTTAATTTCGCAAGTTCTTCCGGTTTCGCGCCATTCGTTAAATCAAAAATAATAGAGTCGGCATAGCCTCGTCTCACAGCATTCCCAAGCTTCACCGTTTCAAAACCGGAGAATTCGAGCTTATCACTTACAAGGGAAGCGAGCCCGGTGCGAAAGGTGCCGTTTCTGAGCTCCACATGTGCCATCGGCTGTGTTGCGGCTGCGACTTCAGCCTTTACATCGGCGGAACTTTGGAATGGATTTTGCGCAAGCGACTTAATAGTGGACCAGTCATTGTTTTTTGGAAAAAGCATGTACGCACCATTAATAAGTGCCGAGTTCAGCTGTCCATTATTACCGGTTGTTAAAACATGATTCGTAATATTTTTTGAAGAGAATTGTTCTGCGAGCGGTGCAAGTCGGATAACATCCCACGGAGACATGTCGCTTTGGATATTATTTGTAATGGTGCTGTAGAGCTTTGCAAGCTTTCCCGGATCCGCGAGCGTGTTGAGAGAAATGAGTTTATCGCGAATGGCTTCAATCACGAGCTGCTGACGGCGGCTGCGCGCAAAGTCAGAACCTTCGCCGTTATTTCCGTGTCGCGAACGCGTATATTTAAGAGCGCGTGCACCATCGATTTGTTGCAATCCTTTTTTAAAAGAAACAACCTGCCATTCATTGTCACCGGCGGGATAAGAACTGTCCGTGAAAGAATTCTCGACGTTAACTTTGATACCTCCGATCGTGTCAACAAGCGCTTCGAATCCTCGAAAGTCGATGCGAATAACATGGTCGATTGGAACATCAAGGAATGCAGACAGTTTTTCCGCGGTTCGGATGGAACCTTCTCCCGGATGATCTTGTTCTTCATAAGCATGCACTACATTAATCTTTTCGTACTGATTATTTCCGATCGGATATGCAAGATCGCGCGGGATGGAAAGCATGCCGACTTTCTTTTCTTTCATGTCCACGGACGCGAGAATGATTGTATCTGTGAGAAGCGACCCGTCATGACCGGCGCCACCAATGCCGAGAATAAGGATGTTTAAGTATTGATCGTTCTTACTTGTAGACAATCCTGCCGCAACCGCGTCTTCTCCAAAAACCATGCGACGCATGTCGGCGATTACCGGTAATTGTTCAAATTCTGAAATCAAACTCGTTCCATGCTGAACCGATCGATAGGAAGCGGCTGCGCCGGCTGTGGCGATTAAGGCGACACATAAAGCAAAAACAGCGGCGAGAACTACTGTTTTCCGCCGCGCTTGTGTATCGTGGTCTGACTTTAAAAAGTTTACGCTCAACATGGGGTCGGGTATCGGCTCAAATCAGTTGTGACTCTAGCATTTTTTTTCGTACTTCGCAATCGCAGAAGGGGAGGCTTATTTTCCGATTTCCTGTGGATGTTTTTTCAAAATAAGGAAAGGTTCGTTTCCTTATTTTGTGGTATACTGAATTTCGTAAGTATGTCTGAACCTAAAGACACACGTCCGGTCCTTCATCGTCCATGGCTGAAGAAAAGCTTTGCCGTGATTTTTTTATTGTTTTTAGGCATTAGTTTTCTCGCGCCACTTCCAACGCTGGCTCAGTTTACTCCCCCCGAGTCGGCGCCGGTCCCGTCCACCCCCACAACTCTGCCTGCAGGCGCAACTCCGTCCGCGGCCGCACCTGCAGCAACAGCGCCAACGACTAACATCGTTTGTAACAATGTTAGCTTTTCGTCTAGTAGCATTGGCGACTATGCGAAGTGTATTATTTTTCAATCCATTGTAACCATTCTTCAGATTACGTTGTGGTTCATGACGATTGTGTTCACAATTGTGACGCAGGTCTTGGTTGCTTTTGCGAGCTACAATGGTTTTGCGCATGCAACCATCGTTGAGACGGGATGGAAGATTATACGTGATCTCGTGAACATGTTTTTTATTGTCGTTCTTTTGGTATCGGCATTTGCAACTATCATTGGATACGATTCCAGTAGTTTTAATTATAAAAACGTTCTTCCGAAGCTCCTTTTAATGGCGGTTTTGATTAACTTTTCAAAAACGCTTATTCAGTTATTGATCGACTTTTCCCAGGTCGTCATGCTGACCTTTGTGAACGCGTTTCAAGCTGCAGCCGCAGGAAACTTCATTAATGCATTCCGACTGACGGAATTAACGCATTTAGCGGAAGGCGGGCAGGCATCAAGCATGTCACTGGTGCAGATCATTGTATCTTATATGTTAGCTAACTTCATGATGGCCATCATTCTCGGCCTCATGATTATTCTGACGGCCTATCTTGCTTTCCGCATCGTTGGTCTTTGGCTCGCTTTGATTTTCAGCCCATTTGCTCTTTTTGCATCTGCTCTTCCGGGTCGCATTAAAAAATCCTTAGCTGTTTTTGCTGATCAGTATTGGACGCGGCTTACATCCTTGCTTGCCGGAGGACCGATTTTAGCCTTCTTTCTTTGGTTGACATTGGCAACGGTTCAATCAAGCGCGGCAAGCGGAGGCCTTGCGCCGGCAATGAACTTTGGTACATCAAGCGTTCCTCAAGGACTAACGGCTTTCTTTACAAGTGATCAAATTGCATCCTTTATTGTTGCTACGGCTATCTTGCTTATGGGTTTGGAAGCTGCCGTTTCTCAAGCGGGAGCCATTTCGAGTACATTAGGAGCTTTTGGAGGTAAGATCGCCGGACTGGCAAAGAGCGCCGGAAAAGCGGTCGCCACATCTCCTTTTCTTGCAGCTGGTGCTGCCGGATATGGAGCCTATCGAGCTGGTCGTGCCGGTGCCGGGGCGGTTGATCGACGGCTTGATGTTACCGGAACCCTTTCTCGTGGTGCGCTTCAGAAAATCACTCAAGCTCAACAAAGAGGAGGCGTTATTGGCGCCGCCGCTGGTGCTGCAGGACGTTTTGCTCGACCTACTCTTGTACGAGGAGCGACTTTGCGTAAACGCGAAGCAGAGACGCAGGGGAAGGCAGCAGCGGAACAATTTAGCGAACTCCGCAAATACGGAGGAGCGGAACTCGCGCAGCAAGTGGCGAAGACTTACAACTCTGACACTGGTCCGCTTCGAACGCTTGGAGAGCGGCGTGCTTCTGAAATGATCACCGGTTTAGCCGCCTCGGAGGACGTGCGTAAGGAAATCGCAAAAACACATAAATCAGATCATGTTCCGGAACTTAAAAAACAAGGTCTTAACGATGAAGATGCAAAGGCGTCGAGCGGTATTCTCGCAAATCAAGACGCTCTTGCTCAACAGCGCGATTTCCAGCAAAAGCAATATGATCTGGCAAAGAATCGGGGCGACAAGCAGGAAATCGAACGTCTTGATCAGCTTCTCACCTCAAATCCGCAGTTAGCCGCTCCGGGAGCTCAGCGTGAGGAGGCTATTAAGAAACTTTCATATCTTGATCCAGACGCCATTAAAGGCGTGGATGATTTTAACGCCAATAACGGAGAAGTTTTGAGCGGTCTCATGGAAAACAATGGTTGGGAAGAAAATAAAGCCACCGGCGCCATGGAACTAAAAGATGACGCGGCTTGGGATCGTGCGAAACGCAGCGTAAAACAAGCAGGTAACAATACACTTCTTAATGGCATGGAGGCACATGAACAGCTTATCTTGTCATCGCCGAGCCAAGCCGCGGATACTTTTAAAAATGTGGAGCATCGCAAAAATCCAAAAGACGGAAGCATGCAAGCTTTTACGCTTAAGGCTACGAAAATCACAACCGGAAAAGATGCTCAGGGGAATGCTATTCAGAAAGAGATTGGGCGCGGAAGCCGCTTCCGTAATGATACGCAGCGAAACTCGTTTGAGAGTTTGAAGACAGCTGGAGAACAACGCGCCTCAGGAGGAACGGTTGATGCACTCCAGATGAAGAACTTTGTCGACAGTGGCGGTTCGCTTAGCGATCTTCCGGATCTTGTAAATGCAAAGTTGGATCGAGTTCCGCTTGATGATTTTGCGAAACAAGTTGTTGGCGTTGATAGCGGAGATGCAGCAGAAGCCATAAAGCAGGGCGATTCGTCACAGTTCAACAAGAAGATGTCGACTGTTGCACGCGTATTTTCGAACTTGGATCAGTCAGGCGTTGACGCTCATTTCCAAACGCAAATTCTGTCTTCGTTCGCACAAAATGGTGGAGCAGAAATTATTTCAAATTACGATAAGCTCGCAAAAGATCTAAGGCCGAAGGTTCTGAAAGCGCTTGAAGTTGCCATGGATCGCGTGAACCACATTAAAGTAAACAAAGCCCCGGCAGAACAAACTCCGACAGACAAGGCCTTGATCGGTATGATTGACACGCTTTCAAGTGAAGCGGAAAAGAAACGAAAAGAATCTGAACTTCCAGCAGCGGTACGCACCATGATCAGAAAGGCATAGTCTATGACGCGTGAAAAGTGGCTTGAATTTTTCAACCAGTTGCCTCCTGCGGCACAGGACTATCTTCTTGATCCGTCTTCGGGTGTTAATGAAGACACGGCAGAGACAAATCTTGCTTATGATAATGATGCTTGGGAACGTGTCATGGATATTGTATGGGAACTCCTTGCTCAAAAGCAGGACATACAGACATTTGAAGAGGAGCTTAAAAAAGTAGCAGGGGACCGCAAGCCGGAAGAAGTTGAACGCGAATTGCTTTTGTATATTGTTCTTCCACTAGCGGATCTCATTCCTTGGGATGTTGAGGTGCGCTTACAAGAGCTCGGAACGTCTCTCTCCTTAATACAAAGCATTCACAGGGTGTCACTGCGGCCGGTTTCTTATGGTGCAGCCGTGAGACGAATCGCTTCGGAAGCAAAAATCAGCATTCTTTCAGAGGAAACGATTCGAAAACTTCGAGAAATTCTTGTTTCTTATATAAAAGGCGTGAGAACGGACGCGCAGGTTCTTGAAATTTTACAGCGATCACAAGAAGGCGGCGGCCTTGGACTCGAAAACTCGCAAGCGGAACGCTATCTTCAAACCATGACGGATTTCCTCGTTTCAACACAGGTCATGTCCGAAGAAGACTATGCGAGATGGTATCAAGAATATCTACTGGATGCAGAGAGCGCCTCGCAAGCAGGCGCGGAGGAAACGGCTGTGAAAAAAACAGGGGAACAATCCGGAGGAGCAGATTTCGATGTTGCTGGCATGCGGGTTCGTCGGAGTAATAATACAGCACTCGAAGAAGCTATCGATGCCGCCATTACCCGCATTGGGGAACTGAAAGGAGACGGATATCTTCTGAAACGTCTGCACAATCTCATTTCTACGCGACTGCGCGATGTTCGTAATTCCGCTCAGACAAAAGAGGCGCTTCTGCGCGATGAAAAAGTTGGTGGCCTTGGGCTGCTTACAGAAGAAGCGGAACGCATTTCGGGGATTATTGAAGAAGCGTATAAAACACATCATGTTGCGATTGAAGATTTTCAACGTCAACGCATTCAACAGACAGTTGATGAACAAAAACAGAAAATCGCTACGCGAAAACAACGCGATAGCGAAGAACATGCCGAATGGTATCGCGAGAAAGTGCAGACCGGTTCTTCCGATGATTTATCCGCGCAGCTTCGCAGTATGATGGCGTCCGCAAAATCCGCGGGGGGTGTAACATCGGCTCCAAGCACAAGCATGCAAGACGTGCGCTCTCCTTTGCGTCTCACGGGATTAAGTGAAGAACTTGGAACCATGACTATCGAAGCATTCCGTAGACAGTCTAAAGATCCAAATCAAGCGGCAAATACTATTCTGCAAAAATTAGACCTTCTAAAAAAGGAATCTTTCGAAGGTTGGACAGAGGGCATACAGGCTTGGCGTCGCTCTCCTTTGCAACAGCAATATTTGAATCTTGTAACGGAAAGTTTTAAGCAAGGTCTTCCCGTTGCGGAGCTTGTGGAAAAGAAACGCGCGCAAGATCCCTCCACTGCTTTACCGACCTCAGAAGAACTGGGTGCCATTGTTGCGCTTAACAGTAAATTACAACTTTAGCAGGGGAGATCGTTATCTTGGCTTCGAAAAAAGAATACACAGAATACACTGACTGCTTTTTCCTATCTGTGATATACTGAGGACATGCCGGAGAAGTTTGTCGTTCCCCAATTCATTGATAAAGAAGACAAGATTCTCGGACCGATCACAGTCCGACAGTTTCTCATTACGCTCGGAGCAACTTTTGTTCTCTTCATCGAATTCCGCCTGTTGACTCTCCCGTATTTCATTCTTTTCGCCATCCCAACAGCCGGTCTTGCAGGCGTCTTCGCTTTCCTAAAGGTTAATGGACAGCCCTTTCATATTTTTTTCATTAACTTTTTACAGACAACAACGCGTCCGAAGCTGCGCGTTTGGCAAAAGGGATTGTCAGATGCGGAGCTAAAAGTTCTCATCGCGAAGCCTCCTGCGCCACCAGCCGCACCGGCGAAAAGCAAAGCTCGTCCGGAATCAACCAGGCTTCGCGATCTTGCTCTTACCGTAAACACCGGAGGGGTCTTCAATCCCGATAATGACGACGATTCACTCTAAGTATGCAAAGCAAAAAGCTTACGGGAAAAAAACCCGGCGTTCCTGCGCAAAAATTTCTGGATATCGCGGAAATCCGTGAGAATCTTGTCATTCTGAAAGATGGAACCTTACGTTCCGTCTTGCTTGTTTCCAGCATCAACTTTTCTCTGAAATCGCTTGATGAACAGAATGCCATTGTTCAGGCATACATGCAGTTTCTTAATAGCCTTGATTTTCCAATTCAAATTGTTATTCAATCGCGCCGGATGAATATCGATAATTATATGGCGCAATTGGATGAGCAGAGAAAAACGATTGAGAACGATCTTTTGAAACGACAGATCAACGATTATCAGGATTTCATTAAGCAGCTTGTGAAACTGGGTGACATTATGCAGAAGCGTTTTTATGTGGTTGTACCGCTTGACCCCGCAACGGATCAGGGGACAACACAAAAAGGCTTTTTTCAGCGCCTGGGTGAAATTCTCTCTCCGACGGTTGCCGGAAAACTTTCTGAGAAGAAATTTGAAAAACAGAAGTTTGATCTCAGCTTACGCGTGAATCAGATTATCGGCGGGCTTTCTTCCATGTCGCTCAACGCTATTCAGCTTGATACGCAGAGTCTTATTGAGCTTTTTTACACTGTTTATAATCCGGATTTGTATGAAACCCAACGGCTTCAGGATGTAAACGAACTTCAACTTGAAGGCTAATCTTATGGCATTTGAAACACATTCGGAGAAAAAACTTGAGGTCTCCGCACTCACAAAAGGGGGCGTAAAGCTAAAAAGAGGCCCATCCAAGGCCGAGCAAAAACGCGTCCAGGAGGAAGAGCATATTGCGCTTGAAGAAGAACGTATTTATCGCCGCGGTGTTGCTTCGATTAAAGATTTGATTGCTCCTTCTGCCATGCTTGTTGAGCCGTCTTTTGTGCGCCTTGGTAATGTCTTTTGCCGATCATTATTTGTCGTCACGTATCCGCGCTATGTTTCCGTTGGCTGGGCTTCGCCGATTATCAATCTTTCCGCACAGCTTGATATCGCCATGTTCTTTTATCCGGTGAAAGCGGAAATCGTTTTGAAGCAGCTTAAAAAGAAAGTCGGTTATCTTGAAGCACAGATTTCTTCAGATGCGGAATCCGGAAAGCCGCGCGATCCTATTTCAGAAACCGCTTTACGCGATGTTGAACAGCTTCGTGATGATCTCACGCAAGGCGTTGAGCATTTCTTTCAATTCGCTTTTTATTGCACATTCTATTCCACGGATAAAGAAGAGTTGGAACGCGTAACGTCACAAGTGGAAGGAACATTTGCTTCGCAGTTGATTTACACGCGCCGCGCGTATTTTCAAGCAGAGCAGGGTTTTAATTCGACCTTGCCGGTTGGAAATGACGAGCTTCAGATTACGTTTAACATGAGCACGTCGCCAATTGCTTCTTCTTTTCCATTCACTTCGGCGGAACTTACAAGCGACAACGGTATTTTGTATGGCGTGAATCGTCATAATAACTCCTTGATTATCTTTGATCGTTTTAGCCTTCAAAATGCGAATGCGGTTATCTTTGCTACCTCCGGTGCCGGAAAAAGCTATACGGTGAAACTCGAAATTATTCGTTCCATGATGCTTGGCACCGATGTCATCGTCATTGATCCGGAAATGGAATACAAACATCTTTCCGATGCCGTTGGAGGAACATACATTAACATTTCGCTTTCGAGCCGCTCCAAAATCAATCCATTCGACTTGCCAAGACCTGTTGGAGAAACGTTTAGCGTAGAAGATATCATTCGAAGCGCTGTTATCACTCTGAAGGGGCTTTTGAGGCTCATGCTGGGCAAGATTACAACTACGGAAGATTCTATTCTTGACCGAGCTTTGCTGGAAACCTACGCAAAAAAGGATATCGTCCCAGGTTCTGATCTTTTGAACGTCGAAGTGCCTACGCTGAAGGATTTTCAAGACATTCTTGAAGGCATGGAAGGAACGGCGGAATTAATTGTGAAGTTAAAGAAATTTACGGAAGGAACATTTTCGGGTTTGTTTAACTCGCAGACAACGGTGCAGATGAATAATCAGCTCGTTACCTTTTCCGTTCGCGATCTTGAAGACGAGCTTCGCCCGATGGCGATTTACACCATCATTAACTACATTTGGAATGTTGTGCGTAGCGAACGCAAAAAACGTATTCTCGTTATTGATGAAGCTTGGTGGTTGATGCAATCGGAAGATTCGGCGAAGTTCATTTTTGCTCTCGTAAAACGTTGTCGTAAATACTATCTCGGTATCACAACCATTACACAGGATGTGAATGACTTCTTAACCTCTCCGTATGGGCAGGCGATTGTAACAAACAGCTCCATTCAGATGCTTTTGAAACAATCACCGGCTTCCATCGATCTTATTGCGCGTACATTTCTTCTTACGCAATCCGAAAAGTATCTTTTACTGGAATCCGCCGTTGGAGAAGGTATTTTCTTCGCAGGCGCAAAACATGCTGCCATTCAAGTCGTTGCGTCTTATACGGAAGATCAAATCGTTACAACAAATCCGCAACAACTTCTTAAGATCGAAGAAAAGAAAAAAGAATTCGAAGCGGAAGGCGAGGCGCGTGCAGGCGGAATAGCCACCATATAATTTAAAACATATTCTGTATGAAAAATAAGCGTCTTCTTCTCTTTCTTCTCGTCGGTGGCGGTATTCTCGCTATAGCCGCGATTCTGTTTTTTGTCTTTAAACCATTTCAACAAGGTTCCCAAACGCCGGCACAGCCGAATGTTCCGGAGCAGCAGGTTTTTAATCCTCAAGGAGCTGTTCCGAAGCTCCCAGAAGCCACAGGAACGCCTCCAAGCGCAAGTGATCCCGCAGAGGCTGAACGACAAGCTCAGGAAGCACTCAAGCGGCAGGCAACGGAATATGCCGCTCGCCAAGGAACGTATTCCAGCGTTGATGGCTTTGCAGCCGTAAAAACGGTTTATGATCAGAGCACGCAGGCGGTGCAGGACTTCTTGAAAGCGCGCTCTGATAAGCTCATAGCTCAATATCCTTCTTACGGCCCATCCTATGGCCGTACAACGCGTGCTCTTTCCGCAACGATTGTGAGCGGAACGCCTATTCTTTCCGGTACGGAGGCGCATGTTGATGTTCAGACGCAAGTTATTCTCAATGATGTGCAAGCGCAGGAAACCGTTTCCTATGAACTTGTGGGACTGAACTTAAAAAAAGAAGCGGGTGTCTGGCTTGTTTCGGATATCACCGTTGAACCATTGAATCTCTAAACATGTTCGCTCGAGCGCAGGAGCGAATATTGAATGCCATTTATCCTCCAACCTGTATTGAATGTGCTTCCGCGGATTCTTGGCTTTGTGAATCCTGTTTTACAGACATTGCTCCCGGAGATGCTTTAACACTTTCTCCCTTTCGACGCGCTTGGGCGCTGAGCGCGTATAAAGATCGACGCATTCAGCGTTTAATCAAATCCTACAAATATCGTGCGGCAACTTGTTTGGAGCCGGTTTTTCAACGACTTCTATCACGCATGCTCAATCATCCGACGGATTTAGATATTGTGACCTGGGTCCCCGGAGATCCGGATCGTGCGCGAGATAGGGGAATAGATCACGGAAAACGTTTAGCGGAACTTGTTGCAAACGCGCTCGGACATGGACTTCAAGCGGACGCTCTTTTACTACGCAGTGCATCGGCGCTTCCAAATGCAACTCTACCGGATAATGAAGCTCGAGAGGGGAATATAAAAAACGCGTTTTCCTGTATTCAAGATTTATCGGGAAAGCGCGTACTTCTTGTTGATGATGTTTGTACAACGGGCGCAACGGCTCAGGCTTGCGCCAATCTTTTTATAGAAGCCGGTGCGGAAAACGTTGATTTATTGGTATTTGCGAAGGGGTGATTCTAAGCCTTTGGATGGGAAATGGCTTGACAAAAGCCTCTTTTTCTGCTATCTTACAACGTTCTCAGTTTTTATACGGAGAACCTCGCAACACGTTGTTGCAAGCACCTTTACGAGGTTTACATGGCGAAGAATACCGACAACTTCGACGCGCGCGATTCCGGATGTCCCTACTGCTTCGGCACGCGGCGTCACAGCAAGAAGGGTCGCAAGACCTGCAAGCAGCACAGCGGAAAGAAGGACTCCACCAAGAAGCGCTCGTAGAACGAACATTCCCAAAAACCCCTAACCGAAACCGCCCTCCCACTCTGGAGAGGCGGTTTTCTATTTTCTGTTACTTCTTGCGTCCTATAGGATTTTTAGGCACACTATTTCTATGAAAAACACCATTACTGAGGCGCTGAATTGGCGCTATGCGACAAAAGAATTTGATACGCAAAAAAAGGTTTCTGACGATGATTTGAAAACGATTTTAGAAAGCGCTCGTCTCGCACCAAGTTCATTCGGTATTGAACCATGGAAATTTCTTGTTGTTACGAATCCTGAACTACGCGAGAAGATTCGTAAGGTAAGCTATGATCAATCAAAAGTAACAGATGCTTCGCATCTCATTATTCTTACGCGACGCACCGACGCTTCAGCGCTTGTTGATGAGTTTGTACAACGCGCTTCAACGATTGAAGGTGCTTCTTTGGAAGATTTAAATAGCTTGAAGCAAAATATTTCCGGAGCAATAGGACGTTTTTCTCCGGAACAATACACACTCTGGAGCGCAAAACAAACCTATATTGCTCTTGGAATGATGGTGGAAACAGCCGCGCTTTTGAAGATTGACGCTTGTCCGATGGAGGGCTTTGACGCGACAGCCGTAAACGAAATACTTGGCCTTTCTGAAAAGAATCTTGCCACCGTTTCAATGTTACCGGTCGGTTTTCGAGGAGAGGACCTGGGGGCTACGCGCAAAAAAGTTCGCCGCAGTTTTGAGGACGTTGTTGAGTTTATCGGCTAAGGAATACCACAAAAAAGAAATATCAAAAAAGAGGCCATCCGCTTGTCATAGCGGATGGCCTCTTGGAGAGCTTCAGTCGTCGCTGAGAAGCAGCGCGGAAGCAGGGGCATGATATGAACTGGCGAACTCCCTTCGGCTGGCGCTGAAGTGAAGGACACCTTTTTCGAGGAAGAAGAGGGGAGCGCATGAGAAGACTTCATCACCCAGCTCGGAGAACTCGTCACCCGAGCAGTCCAGGTTCAGCTTCCTCCGACGAACGAAACGCTTCGGATGGACCAAGAGCATGCAGCCGGCGGCGAATGTCCCAAGGCCGAACTCATTATGCTTGAAAACTTCACGCGCACGACGGACGCTTCGTCCGGAGTGCCGCAGACCGAGCTGAGCGGCGACAATCAGAATGTCGTGGCCCTTCTGCTCATGAGCGAGCTCCTGGAAGCCTTCCACAGCCTCGACACGCTGTCTGAGATGCGCCGAACCGAACTTCCCCTCACGATCATTGGAAAAATCACGCTTGCGCGAGAGCGTCTCGAGCACCTTTTCGACAGCCGCACCGTAGGCCGGTGCGAGCACTTCGTACCTCGGAACGGCGAACCATCCCTCGGCACCGAAAGGAAGTCGCTACTTCGCGATGCCTCCATCGAATGTCGCCTGTCTGATCTCCGGAAAGATCTGTTGCAGAATAGTTACCTGATGTTCGATGGGCTTGATTTTGTACCTTTTCGCGTAGCGAAAGTCGGAGCTGACTTCCTCGTTGAAGTACTGCTCATGTCTAGCCAACCCTGCGAGTCCTGACATCCTTGTCTCCTTCTTCTCTCTGTAAAGGAACCGATTTGAGGCTTAGCTGTAACAAATCCAGGATTTTTGTCAAGTATTTTTTTGTTTATCTTGGGTATTTTGTATACGTTTTTTCTCCTTATCGTGAGTCTGTCGATAAGAACTTTTCCTAACAGCGTCTGTTGGACGAAGCTCGAATATTCCTGGAAAACAAAACCGCTCTTTCGAGCGGTTTTTATATATGGCGGAGAGGGTGGGATTCGAACCCACGGTACGCTTTCACGTACGACGGATTTCAAGTCCGTTGCCTTCGACCACTCAGCCACCTCTCCACATGGTCTATTCTTGTATGCCTGAGAATATGCGAAAAAAAGGATTCTGTCGAGAGCCTTGCTCAAATCACATCTTATTTGTAAGATACAGCCGCCTTACGGATTCAAGGAGAGGTACCCAAGAGGCTGAAGGGGGGAGATTGCTAATCTCCTAGGGGTGTAAAAGCCCGCGAGGGTTCGAATCCCTCCCTCTCCGCCATGACAATTAAGTATCGGCAGACCCGAGTGCCCCAAGGTGTTTGCGATCTGTGCATTACAATTAACCGCCCGAAAGGGCGGTTTTGTCATAGACGAGAGAAGGAGCTAAGCTATAGGCAAAATATGCGATCAAAATCTCTCAAAGTCGTCTTGCTCGACGGCACTCCTTATGGCGTTAAAACCGCCGAGCTTTCGAACTGGAACGGAAAGGCGATCATCACGCCAAGAGCGGGGCTAAAAAACTAAAAGAACTACCCGAAGCAGAAATGCCAGCTGTGTATTTTTTGCTAGGCGATGAGAACCATGTCTACGTAGGCGAAACAGACTCACTCGGGCAGAGACTTGCTCATCATGCGATTACAAAACCGAATTGGAGCGATTTGATCGCATTCACATCGCCAAAGCTTACAAAAACCGAGGTGAAATACTTGGAGCATGCTTTTACGAAACGGCTCGCATCCGACGGATTAGTAGTTTTAGAAAACGGTACATCACCAAAGAGCCCAACGATCTCCACTGAGGATCAGGATGTCATGGAAAAATTTGTTGACCGCGCCTCTGATATCCTTTTAAGTTTGGGCTACTCGTTGCTTGGTGCTAGTCATGAAGTTACAGCTGAAGCGAAACAATCGGGCGTATTAGTGACCTGCGTTGGTCCTGACGCGAATGCACAAGGTGTTTACGGTGAAAGCGGTTTGCTAGTGCTCAAGGGAAGCCTCGCCAGAAAAAAGCACGCACCGGCTTTTGAAGTTCACAACTACTTCAAAAAGCGCACGCAGATGATCGAAAGCGGCATTCTGTCGTCTTTCGATGATCGTCATTATTCCTTCGCCCAAGACTATCTTTTTTCGTCTCCGAGTGCAGCGGCTGCAATCGTTCGTGGAACATCAAGGAACGGTTTAATCGAATGGAAGGCGCAGGACGGGAAAACCATTAAAGAGTTGGAGCAGAATAGTGACGGTGGGTAGACGATTATGAAGTTGCTTTGGCGAGTTAAATTGAAAGACTATAATAAAATAATAGAGAATTCAAACTATGACAAACGACATCTTAGAGCAGGTGGTCGAAGACTATTTCAGAAGCCAGGGATATTTCACACAGCACAATATTAAATACCGCCCTGCAATCAAAGAGCCAAAATACGCTGTCCATTCTGACATAGACATTCTTGCCTACAATCCGCTCAAGAAGGCGAGGGACCGAGCAAGGGTTGCTGTAGCGAGCTGCAAGAGCTGGCAGGGCGGGTTGGATATCCCTGGTACCCTGAAGGCTCTGCAAAAAACGCCGAACCGCAAATGGCCAACAAAGAGGCTTGGAAACTTTTTAGAGAAGTCATGGATAAGAACTGGTCGCAAGCTTGAAAAGCAAAAGTAAAAGAACTGACAGGTGCAGAAAACTTTACTTTCTATTTAATGGTGACTAAATTCAAAGGGGAAAAACCACCATGGGAAAACAGTAAACTCTTTTCCAGCAATTTGACCGACTGTGATATAAAGATAATGAATATGGAAGAAATGCTCATTCCATTACAGGATAAGTTGACTATCACACCGGCACATAGCGAATTGAGTCGTATGCTCCAATTAATTAAGGCTGGCGGCGGTTCGGTGACTTACAAAAAGTAGTAATGCCAAAACCCTTTCTCTCTCCGCCACCAAAAAAGCTGCAGTCTGTTTCACGACAACTGCGGCTTTTTTGTATGGTTGAACTGATTATACAAAACACAGGGCCATAGCGTGTAGGAATAAAGGTTTCCGGACGACTTGAGGCCGTGATCAAGGCGGTGTTATACTGATAATATGAAAAAATTTCTACAGTATTTTCTTCTTGAGTTTATAATCATTTTCGTCATTGGATCGATAGGATATTGGGTTTTGAGCGTACCGTATAATTTGTCACAAATTCTTTTCTCGTCCGTTGTTTCAGGGGCGATTATCGCATTCGCTTTGTGGAGGAAGAAAAAGAATTGTTAATCTATAATTTATGAAAACTCCAAAATTCACAAACGTCGCGGTATTTATAATATTTTTCGGAATTGCCTTGATTGAAGCTCTTCAAAAACAGAACTGGTTGGAAGCGACACTTTTCTTAGCCTTAGGTGTGTTGTCTCTCTGGGCGGATATCAAAAAAGGTTAGGTTCTTAAGTGCCGCCAAAGAAAAACTTGGATTCGTCCTCTCAGTTTCGGTTCGAGGCGAGCGAGGAAGAGGTCGCTCACCAAGCCCAACTAGCTCCGTTCAGATATTTTTAAAACGGACACCACCAGAAGAAATTCGATGAGATTCCGTCGGGTTTTTCTTATTTAAGTTTTAAATGAGAGATTATTGAAAATTAAATGAGACCAGTTAGTCGACCTTGGGATGGATGAGGCCGTTCAGACCGTCATTGGCATGCTCGAGCGCGCCCGCCGCCATACTCCGAACTTCTCGTAGCTCCCATCGAAAGCTCTCTCCGATTTCCGCATCGTCACGCAACATATCTGCAGCGTCCACAACAAGCTGAAGGTCTTCCAGCTGATGTTGCTGGTTGATATTCCTCGGGGGATCTGTTGACTCCGAACCCTCCAGCATGCCGGACGGCGCGTCGCCGCCAAAGCTTCGGAGGAAGGGGAAGTCGTATCGGTTACGAACGACGGCGTCTGACTCGTATGGGCTGTCGATCTCAGGATCGCGGATAAAGTCGGACGCGCGAGGGCCAGTCCTTTGGACCGTGATCGTGACATGCGAATCTCCGCGTTCCACCGTAGCCGTGAATGACATCTGATCGTGCTCGAGTTGCGTTAATTGCGGCCGCAGACCGTTCTCCGCGGGAACCGTACAACCAACCCCGAGAAAAGCAATTACTGCTACGCTTGTCATTAAGTGAGTTGAGATGTTCTTTTGTGTATTCTGTTTTTGGATTTGCTTCTCCATATTGTCTATAGCATCACTCTTATTTTAGATTTATAGCTTGATTACGACATTTTTCCTATGCTTGTATTTTTATTGACCTCTTATCTGAAAAATGCTAGTTATTTTGTAGGAGTTTTGTACTTCGACAACAGGTGAAAGAAGGGCAGGATGTTCGATAAAAAGAACTTAAGCCTCTGTGAGCTTCAGGCTCTGTTTGCCGCGCGGTTCAGAATATACTACGCGAAAGAACGGAAATTGCACGCACGCCTCCAGCAAGCGCTTGGCTATGAGCTCGACAAGGAGCTGGAAAACAACCCAATCATCGAAACCTTTCATGAGTGGATCTCTGCACTCCTTGCTCGTCGTCTCAAAAATGGCGAGCGGAACGGGCCCTTGCTCTCAGAAGGGGATCTTGTCCGATATCTTCCGCTTGTCCTCGAGCAAGTAACGAAGCTTGTGGGCCACAAGCCCGAGGGCAAGGATCTGGAAAACTTCAAGGCCATCTGGAACGCACGATTCGAAACCGTTTTCAAGATGATGCGGACGATCGTTCGATTCGGCTGGGATCCTTCTGACGAATACTGGCGCTGGATTGCGACCGTAGTTGAACTTGCCACCGAGCGCGGTATGCCACCGGTCGTGCTTCTCGAGCTCGAAGAGGCTATGGATGAAATTACTCGGAGGATGTTTACCAAAGAGGAATTTCTTCGTCTCAACAATCAAGCCATGAAAAGCTTCTTCGATATCGAGCGATGGACACGCGAGACGCTGCAACCAACGATTACTGATCTTGAGTCTCGCACGCTCAGCAATGCTGAACGAGATTCCTGGAGGCATGAGGTAAAAAACCAAATTCCTTCCCGAAGTGATTCAAGCCTTCGAAACCGAAAAACTCCTCACAAACATTCAGCTGGACGAGGAGGTCAACCGCATTTACGGAACGGTACGAACCTAGCACCGCTTCCCGAAACCTCATCTCTCGCATATTTGCCAACAGCAAATCCCTGCGAGAGATTTTTTAATAAATAAAGCTCTTTTCCGATGTATTCATCATTTATCAACAGCTTGACGTTCAGAAAGCGAGATAATACGATATCAGCTCGATATTTCTCAAACCCACCTATCTATGACATCAAAATCATCAAAGAAAAAATACGCCCTTTCCAAGATAGCGAAAAATGTTCAAACCAGACGTGAAGACATGGAATTAACGCGCGATCAGCTCTCACGGAAGGCGAAAGTGAATTATAATACGATTGTAAAGTTGGAATCCGGCGCAAATAAGAATCCAACCGCAAAAACACTTATTGGACTTTCGCATGTCCTTAACTGCAGCGTTGAAGATCTTCTAACATAAGGCAACACTGTTCTTTAAAAAAATTCGGCTTCTTAAAGCGAGAAAGCGTTTTTTAAGGTATCCTCTTTCTATGAAACTCACTATTGGCGACAAAGCTCTGGAATTCAACTTGCCGGATCAGAAAGGAAAGATGCATAGTTTGAAAGACCAGAAGGGGAAATGGACTCTTTTGTATTTCTATCCAAAAGACGACACACCCGGGTGCACGATTGAAGCTTGCACCATTCGGGACAATTATCCTGCCTTCAAAAAACTCGGTATTACGGTTTTTGGCATGAGCGCGGATCCGGTGAAAAAGCATGAAAAGTTTTCTGAGAAATACGATCTTCCATTCACACTTCTTTCCGATGAAGAAAAGGAAACGCTCGAAGCCTATGGCGTCTGGGGAAAAAAGAAGTTTATGGGACGCGAGTACATGGGAATCTCACGCGAAAGTTTTCTCATAGATCCAAAAGGGAAGATCGTGAAGATCTATGAGAAGGTGAAACCGGCACAGCATGCGGAAGAAGTCTTGGGAGATTTGAAAACGCTTCAAACAAAATAAAAAAACACCTCGATAAAATCGAGGTGTTTTTTATGGTGCAGCCGAGACGATTCGAACGTCTGACCTCTTCCTCCGCAGGGAAGCGCTCTATCCAGCTGAGCTACGGCTGCGTATCCGATTTTGAAGCTTTTCTACAGTTTTAACAGCCGCGCCATCGTATCAGAGAAATGCTCGCCCTGCAAGTCTAAATCCTCTGCAATATATTCCCGTAAAAAGGCCCGCAAAGGGAGAGGATCTTCGTCTTCCAGTTGAATCGTGAGCCTCGGAGCGAGCGCACTACGCAGTTCTAAGTACAGCACTTTTGCCAAAGGCGGTTCATAGGCAATAGCGAAATTCTGAATATCTTGGTAGAGATGTAGTTTTCCATTGTAGACAATGCCGTTTTCTCCGATTTGAACGAGAACGGATCGCGGTTCCTGATTTCCTACAAGAAGAAGCAAAATAGCGGACAAGAGAATGATGAAGGCAAAGAGAAAATTAGCCGTCCATACCGCATAGGCGATTAAAAATACCGCCACAACGGCCATCATGAAATACCATTGCGATCCGCGAAAGCGCCTTTCAAAATTTGGAGCCTCCCATACGAAAGCATCCTGACTTTGAATGATGGCCTCCCGCACATCGGGCGAGAACGTCTGCATATAAGGCTAGTATACCACAAAACCTCGACGAAGTGCGTTTATCTGCATAGGATAGGCTTATGTTGAAATGGGAGGAACCGGCAACCTTTATCAAGGGGGCTACCGCTTCCGTCAGAAAAGCCTGGCGAACGCTTGGAATAGAAACAATTGGCGACCTTTTTTTAACGATTCCAAGACGTTATGACGATTTCTCTCGGATCTGCACGATAAGGGACTGCCAAAATGGGGATGTTGTTACTTTGAAGGGAAAAGTAGTCGAATGTCGAAAGCTTCCGAGCTTTCGGAAACGTTTTGTTATTGTTCGGGTGAAGATCCAAGATGAAACAGGAACGATGAGCGCAAACTTTTTTAATCAACCTTGGATTTTGGATGATATTCAACTTGATCAAGAGATTTATCTTTCCGGAAAAATAAAAACGCATCCGACCTATGGCAAGCAAATGCAAAGCCCGCTTCTTGAAGCAGCGGATTCTACAACGCTTGCCGCTGCGAAAATAACGCCGGTATATGGACTCTCCGGAAGCTTGGTTCAAAAGACCTATCGAAGACTTATTCAAAGCGCTATTGATCAGCTTGTGTGGCCGAAGGATCCATTCTCTCCGAACATGCTCGTGCGCCACAAACTTCCCGCTTTTGAAGAAGCGATTCGTTCATTACATGTTCCGCAAACGCATGAAGCGATTGAGCAGGGGAGACGCCGGCTCGCATTTGATGAACTCTTGATGCTTCAGCTAAATCTTGGGCGAACGCGAAAAGAAGCGAATGTTCTTGGAGCGCCGCGTATTGAGGCGGATATTGATTTCGTAAAATCTTTTGTAAAAGAACTTCCTTTTGAATTGACGGATGATCAACGAAAGGCTGCCTGGGCCGCCATGAAAGATATGCAGGAAGAACATCCAATGCTTCGCCTTCTACAGGGAGATGTTGGATCGGGAAAGACCGTTGTCGCCGCACTTTTGTCCGCCATTATTAAGCGCGTAGGTCAATCCGCCGCCATGATTGCTCCAACGGAAGTTCTTGCAAAACAACACGCGGATACATTTCGGCGGCTCTTTCAGCACTGGCATATTCCGGTTCTTCTTGTCACAAGAACAACAAAACGTCTTTTTGATGGTCACACCGAAGAAGATTTGAGTGAAAGCCAACTCACTTCTTGCATCGAACAGGGAAATATTGTTTTGGTCGGTACGCATGCCCTCCTTCAACCCGGACGACTTCCGAAAGATCTTGCGCTCGCGATTATTGATGAACAGCATCGTTTTGGCGTGCAACAGCGGGAAGGACTGATTCGTGATTTACGTGCGGACAAAAAAACGCCGCATTTACTTTCCATGACGGCAACACCTATTCCGCGATCACTCGCTCTTACGATTTTCGGCGATTTGCATGTTTCGACGTTGAAAGAAAAGCCCGCGGGACGTTTACCTATAAAAACACAAGTTCTTTTAGAAAAGGATCAAGAAAAAGCATTTGTATACGCCAAAAAAGCCGTTGAACGAGATGAGCGTGTTTTTGTGGTTTGCCCGCTTATTGATCCATCGGATGTTCTTGGCTTTCGCGCGGTGACCGATGAATGTAAGCGATTGCAAAAAACAGATTTCGAGGGGATCACCGTCGGCCTTTTACATGGCAGAATGAAAAAAGAAGAAAAAGAAGAGGCTCTAAAGGATTTTATATCCGGTAAAACGCCTGTGCTGGTTTCAACAACGGTTATAGAAGTTGGTGTTGATGTTCCCGATGCGACTGTCATGATTATTGAAGGAGCCGAGCGTTTTGGACTGGCGCAACTTCACCAACTTCGTGGCCGCGTTGGAAGATCTACAAAGGCAAGTTCTTGTTTCTTGATTACACAGGGCGATGAACATGCGCTGAAGCGATTAAAATTGCTTGAAGCAACACAAGATGGTTTCCGTCTTGCGGAAGCCGATCTTCGCATGCGCGGAGCAGGGGAACTTTCTGGAACATCGCAAACCGGCTGGCTGGGTTTTCGCGCCGCAAGATTTTCAGATATTGATCTTATGGCTGCCGCATGTGAAGAAGCACAGGCCCTACTTGAAACAAAAGAGCCAGTTCATGAAGAAACCTGGCCCATGTATCGCGAGTTTAGAGACGCGACCAATCACTTAGAATAAAGTTTATTACGACTTTTTCAATCCAGCCGCTTGAATCGCTTCTCGCAATGTCGAGCAAGCGCGGATCTCAAGTCCATCCAATGTAACTTGTTTTTTCTGCTTTGGAACAATAACCGTTTTGAACCCGAGGCGCTTTGCTTCTTTTAAGCGCGCTTCCGGACGCGATACGGGGCGCAATTCTCCCGCCAAGCCCACTTCTCCCCAAGCCATAACGGAATCGGGAACCGCACAATCATATTTTGCGGATGCAAGTGCAAGCGCGACCGCAAGATCCAGTCCTGGCTCCGAAACGCGAATACCTCCTACAACATTGAAAAAGACGTCCATATCCGCACAAGGAACGCCTGCACGACGTCCTAGAACGGCAAGAAGGAGACTCACACGATTGCTATCAAAGCCGCTTACGCGACGAAGTGGCGTTCCATACCCCGCAGGAGCGATTAATGCCTGTAGCTCGCATGCAAGCGGATGGCCGCCTTCCAGTAAGCAAGAGACGATTGTACCGGAGGCCTGCACGGGACGATCCGCAAGAAGAGCCGAACTTGGATCGGAAACAATTTCAAGTCCGCGTTCCGTCATACTGAAAACGCTGCATTCTTCCGTATTTCCAAAACGATGCTTTAATACGCGCAACATACGGAACGTGTGGCTGCGATCGCCCTCAAGCATAAGAACGGTATCCACAAGATGCTCAAGAAGGCGCGGGCCGGCGAGATCGCCGTCTTTTGTGACTTGTCCAACAAGAACAAGCGGAACGCCGCTTTTCTTTGCCGCTTCTATAAGAATACTTGCTCCCGCTTTTATCTGAGAAATATTTCCCGGTTCACCGGAGACGCTCTCCACGCGCAATGTTTGAACGGAGTCCGCGATGACGAGCGCGGGTTTTTCTTTCAATATGGTCGCCGCAATAACTTCCGCGTCATTTCTATCCAAAAATCGGAGAGATGGGGGAATGGCTGGCGCAAGGCGCTCAAGACGTAAACGCACCTGAGAAGGGGATTCTTCTCCCGTGACATACAAAACAGATTGTCCCGCTTGGCTTAATGTAAGAGCGATTTGCGAGAGGAGCGTTGATTTTCCAATGCCCGGCTCTCCGCCAAAAAGCGTTACGGAACCGGGGACAAGCCCTCCGCCGAGTAATTCATCAAAAGGAGCGTGTAGTGTTTTCACGCGTTCCGCTGAGCCGTTTTCCTTTGTTAAATCAGAAAAGGCATTTGTTTTTCCGGGTTTCTTTGAGAGCGCTCTTGATGGAGCGGCTTCTTCCGTTTCAAGAGCATCTTCTCCAATCGTTCCCCAGGCGCCGCAACCGGTACAGCGTCCCGACCATTTTTGAAATTGCGCACCGCATTTTGCGCAGGCGTAAATCTGCTCGTTTTTCATGAACCTATCTAAGCGGGCAAGAGCCACTTGTGTCAAAAGGATTTGTCACACCCAAACCTAACGCAACCCGTGCAACCCGTGATGCAGCCTCTGCCATGCGGCGATCATAATTTGGAGGCGGGCTCGGCCTATGGCCATCTGCAACTTGCTTCTCCCAATACCGCGCGGCTGCTTGATCATATTGCTCCACGGTTCCATTGCAGCCCACTCTGTTGAGAACTAGGCGTAAAAGTCCTGAACCGCTATTATGGCCAAAATAGATAAACTGAAGAAGGCGTGTTGCATCTGTCACCTGCGGACAGGTAGTACGTATGCGATTTACAGCTGTTTTAATTTGTCCGGTAACAGCCGCTTCTATATTAATACGAGGATCCGTAAGGTTTTGACAATCAGCCGCACGCGACGTTCCGGTAAAAGGACAATTCTCCGGGTGATTGCGTATACAGAATTGAAAAAGTCCTACGCAGCCGAATCTGTTTACCACGGCCGGATTCAGACCTGATTCTATCGTGGCAATTGCTTTTAAGACACGCCAATCAACACCTGCGCAGGGAGCATATTGCTGAAAAAGGTCATCCAAGCCTGAATACGACTCATCATGAACAACTCCTCCGCCAGTAGCCTCAACGCCTTGGAGAGCACCTCCCAGCCCTTCAAGAATCAGATTTGCGTTAGAAGCACTGGTTAATGACAGAGCATTGAAAGACGTTGTTGCCGGGTTTACCGTTTGAAGAATGACATAAGCTCCGAGAATGAGCAGCATACCGGCGATTGCATCCCGAATAATTTCTTTTCCACGCTCAACACCGCCCACGCCAGCGCCCACGAGATAACGAAATCCGCCATAGACAACCATAACGACAGCCACCACAAGAACAATACCGACGAGATAGCGATAAACACCGTTGATATATTCAATAAGAAAGGGAACGCTCACATTTCCTGCGTCTTGCGTTGGCGCGCTCAGCGTCACTCCCGGAATAGGTACACCGAGTTCGGGCGTGATAGGTGTAAATGGTGCTTCCGGAGCGGCTCCCGGAGACCCCGAGGAACCTGTTGAAGGAGCTGTCGCTCCTCCCACACAAGTTTTTCCTCTGCTACCTGTATCAACACAACCTGAACCAACGCGACACTGCTCACTCGTACTACAGATGCTTCCGTCAGGAATGCGGCATGTACCTTCCATGCAAACCTGTGGGCTGGTACACGGACGCGAATCGCTACAAGCGGATATACTCGACCCTAAAGCTGTAAAATCTACTGTGAAGCTAGTTGCAATACCAATACAAACATTAGAAGCAATGTCCGGAACAGTATAGCAGGAAGAGTCTGTACCGCATTCTCCGGGAGGAGCACCAACTTCACTTACGATTGTGCAAGTGCGAAAACATTGATTGCCCCCGCGGTCACCAAGACAAACCTGATCAGCTGGACAAGTCCCATCGGTTGAACATGGACCTTCCTGTGCAAAAACAGGCGTCACTCCAGGGAGGAAAAAAAGTCCAATGCTGAAAACAGTGAAGAGCGCTAATGAGCCACGTTTCATACGCCTATCATACCGTGCATTTCCATCTAAAGCCACTGTTTATGAAGCGTGAGCCTATTTCGCGAGCAACAGAGCCCACCTTAAATCAGCGGCTGTCGCGTATCCCTGAATAACTTGATCTCCAATAAAAAATGTTGGAGCGCTATTTATATTGTGATTACGCGCGATGACAATATCGTCTTGAATATTTTGTAAGTATTTGCTCGTTGTTAGACATGATGAAAATGTATTCTCATTCAGGCCCAGTTCGCGAGCACTTGTCTGAAGAGAATCGATCGTAATTTTGTCCGCTTGAAAAAGCGCATCATGCATTTCCCAAAATTTCCCTTGGTCTTTGGCGCATCTTCCCGCCATGGAAGCAAGCAGAGCGCTTGGATTATCACTCGCAATAGGGAAGTCTCGCCAGACATAATGAATATTTGGATTCTCGGAAAGAACTTGTGCGACTTCGTTTTGTGAAGCGCGACAGTATAAGCAGGTAAAATCTGCGTATTCCACAATAGTGATGGCGCTCGGATCTTGTGAACCGGCGCTCGGATCTTCCGGACGGATGGGGGGAAGAACTGGATCCGGACCCGCCGGTACAGCAATGGTTGGATGGGTGCCCGCGTGAAAAAAAGAGGTGGACTGAAAAAAGAATGTCCAAGTCAAAACACCGGCAAGGACAATGAATAAGCCGAGAATGACATACAGAAGGGGACGCTGACTCTTATTCATACCTATAAATTGAATCGAATAAGTTTGCCTGTTATTGCATCCGTAAACATGGCGGCACTTCCGTCAGGCGTGATCGTCATTTGATCCACAGCCGCGCCTCCTTGAGGCTGGCCGAGGTTTATACGCTCACCCGTTTCAAGATTGAGTTTATATATTTCATCCGGAACTTGGCGGAACGCATCTCGTTGAAGACCCGCTCCTGTATCCAGCTGCGTCGGTACACCGCAAATAACAACTGTTTGACTCTGCCAAGCACATTTATCCGCCCAAGTAGGCAAATTTAAATTTTGACGATTTGCATTTGTATTGTCGCCCGATGCACCACTAAACCAGAGCGAGGGGAGATAATTATCATTCGAGCTGTACACGCTGTAAACCATGTTGTCACCCGTTGGAGACCAGTTAGGCACGAAGCCTCTTCCTTCAACGACGAGGCTTTTGAAGTTCTCCTGATTTTTTCCAACAAGAACGATAGACTGACGGTCAAAGCCGAGTGAATCTCCCGTGAAGGAATATGCGATTGCTTGATTATTTGGCGACCAGTCAACATGTACTTTATCTTGATTCGCACCAAGGTCTTCAACCGGGCGCGCATTTGTTCCGTCCGGATTTGAGACAACAAGAAAACGATTGTTTTCATTTCCTCCTACCGCTTTTGCCGCAATTTCCGCGTCATTCGGAGAAAAGCTGAAATCTTCCCAATATTGCGGCAAGGTTACTTGGTTGTTTGTTGCAAAATTATAGTAGACATTTGAGCCATCCGGGAAATTTAAAATGGCTTGATCTGAATTATTTCCCCAGTCTACTTTTTGTACGCCGAAAAATGTTTGATTTGAAAGTGGAACTACATCTCCATTCGCATTAATCTTGTAAAAACGACCGTCATTAGGATTGTAACTACGTAATCCGCTGGAGCTCATGGAAATCTGTTGTGTCGGCTCGGTTCGAAGAACCGTTGTTCGTCCCGTTGAAGGAACGCCCGAAGGTAAATTGCCAACGCCAGTACCGGGAACCTGCGGTAAACCCGAAACGCCGGGAGTTGTTGGCGTACCGCCTGGGACACCTTCACCGGCTGTTGGAAGCTGACCACCGGGCGTAACCGTACCGGGCGTAGGCGTGACGGCTGAAGGTGATGAACGAAAGAAAAACCAGTAGAGCCCAAAAGCAAAACCGAATACAATCAAAGCAAAACCGAGGATGAGCAGGATTTTTTTTAAGCGCAAATTCATATGTGTTGCATCATACCATCAGAACAAAATTCAGATAAACAAGCGTATGCGTGATCAGCATAGATGTTGTTCCTCCGCTGGTTGAAGGTGACAATAATCCGGAAAGATACCACATAGCTCCGCCGATTATGGCGATGATCGCAGCGGGGATCGCAAACAAAATAACCGCGCTAATGAGCATATTGATGACGAGCATGATGTCAAAAACAACCGTGGCAGCATCTTCAATTATTGTTTGTTTTGGAACGATGCGTAAATTTAAAATTCTTCCGCCAATAAGCTGTACATTTGCCATGACCCACGTTATGACAATGCCGACTAATGTAAAAGATGCCCCCGCTTTTATCGCTTTATAGGTATTCGCCATTTTTTTAATCGCCTGAGCATTTGCCGCGATGCCAGAAGCTCCCTTATTTCCCAAGGCGCCTACAAGCTGTGTTGCGGCGGAGCTACGCGCTCCGGCTTGAGCCGCTTGGAGCTGTTGTGCCCTTGCTGCTTCCATTGGCATATCGGGAGGCGCGCCCATCGGAACGGGTTCGCGAACCGGTTCATTTACATTCATCTCTGGCCTTCCTTGGTTTGGAAGGGGTTCTTGAGCTGCAAATCTTCGTGGTTGCTGCTCTCGTGCTTCCGCGGGAAAAAGACTTTCTTTTGTTGCTCGTTGTTGTGCTTCACGCTCACGCACTTGCCGTTGTTTTGCTAAGCCGCCTTCAAAAAGATCGCCTTCTTCAACTTCAGATTCTTCCGGCCCAGCCATGGTGTAAGAAGGGAGTGATCCTTGTTGAAGCCCGCCTTCTTGCGAGAATGCGCGTTCATACGCATCCGAACTCCCTTGGCTCGAGTCTCTCCTAGCCGATTGCTGTCCAACATTAAGGGAAGTGGCTGTTGCGCTTGTAAATGGCGTTCCGAGCTGTTTCGTCAGCCGCTGCCGAGTCGCTTGGCCCGACGTAGCCTTTCGTTGACGAAACAGAGAGGGAAGCGCGGAGGAAAAAGACCGCGGACGAACCGCCTTTGGTTCCGCTGGCGCTTCAAGCGTTGCAGGAACGGCAGCCGCTGAAGCGGGGACTGCTCTTGGCGTTTCCGGTGGAATGGCTTTTTCTAAATTCTTTAGGAGAGCCGGGGGCGCTTGTCCTTCTGACTGTTCAACATTATTGATTCCAACACGAAGGTTTTGTGCCGTTGATTTAAGATTAACAAGTTCTGCCTGTGTATTGAGCTGCGTGTCTTGAAGATCGCGGCGATTCGCGTCGATGGTTTGGAGTTCGCCCGATAAGGTGGTCGCTTCTTCTGTTCTTCCTTCACGCGTAGCCGCTTTCTGTTGTGTATTCTTTGCTTGATAACTTCGCGCAAGATCCGCTACTTGTCCGCGCGTTTGCTTGAGTGAGGCTTCTTGCGATTGAATTTGGCTATTAATAGCCCCAAGAGCTGATTGAGCTCTTGCCAGCGTTTGAGCCTGATCCGCGACTATCGTTCCCGCTATGGTTGACGTAGCGGCCGTAGCGACGGCACCAGCGCCTTTCGAGCTTCCTCTTTGCTCTCGCTGTGGTGCACTCCCCGAGACTTGGCTACGCGCTTCAACTTCAACACCAATTCGCGGAGAAGCGACACGCCCCGTTATTTTAGTTGCGAGCGTTGCTTCTGCTGTACCGGAGAGATGCGTCTGAATCGAGGACGATCCTGTACGCATGATTTTATCTAATTTCTGATCAAGCTTTTTTATTTCCCCAGCTAATTCTGGCGAGCCTTGCGCGCCGGATTTTGCCTGCTTCTGTAATGCAAATTTCGAGGCTTTTAATTCAGCAACTTGAGAACTGATATCCAAGAGCGGCTTATTGATCTGCAAATCCCTTTCAACGGATTCAATGCGAGCCGTCGGAATATTCGCTGCTTTTGCCGCCATCTTTGTTTCTTCGAGCGACTGTTGATAAGCCGCTTTTATTTCCGCACGTTTTTGTGTGGTTTTACGAAAGGCCTCCGGATCCGCCTGCTCAACCGAAGTTATTTCGGCGTCTGTATCTAAAAGCGTTTTATACAGCGTGACGGTCTTTAACTCGTTTTCCGCAAGCGTTCTCTGCTCAGGACTTTCGACTTCGGCTACTGCAGGAACGCTCACGCGTTTGTTTAATTCTTCTATCCGCGCGTCTATGGCTTGTTTTTCCGCTTGAATTCCGGCATGCAAAGCCTCTTGAGCCGGTACAGTCTCGGAAAATTCTTCTTGTTTTTTTGCTAAGCGGCGTTCACTTAATATTTTTCGAATCTCTGAGATGCTTTTAGGTTCTTTTGGCTTCTTTAACGTCTTTTTACCTACAGCTTCAAAAACTTTTTTAATCACTTCCGGATCCAAACTTGAAGTAGCTTTATTTAAATCTTGCTGTTTTACCCATCGGCGAATGAGTTTTCCATCCACCATGCCTTCAACCAGGGCGCTGCTCGATGCACCGTCATATCCTTCAATACGAAGACTATTTTGGCCGAGACTAAGTGCCTGACCGAGTCGGAAGCTGGGTTTTTTAAATCTGCTTTTTATTTTTTTACTTTGCGTTTTTGCCTGCTGATACTCAGAAAAGGGGATGGAACGATTTTCCACCGCGTCTCCCAAACGTTTGCTCACAGTCACGCGCCCGGATTTTGGATCAATGCCGGTAACCGTCCATTCTTTTAATCCGGTTGTAGAAAAATTAAGGACGTCTCCAAACGCAACGCGCGCAGCCCGTTTGGGATTTTGTGGTGCGGAAACAGAAGACGCGTTCACCGAAGGTGGCATGTCTCTAGTTTACGCTATTTTCCGTAAAAACCGTAGTCTTAGGTTACGCGAAGCTTGTCCTTTGAAACTTTCAATGTCCCTCGTCGTTTTTTTGGATGTTTTACAAGTTCTTCACCAAGCAATGACAGAATGTCGCGTTCGATAATGCGACGTGCGGCGCGTGCACCTTCTTCGACATTCATTTCTTGTGAAAGAAGCCATTCAAGAACATCATCGCCGGCACTCACGGCAACACGTTGTGTTTCAGAAAGCCTCTCGAAAATAACCGTAAGTTCTTTGCGGATTATTTCTTTCAAAGCCGTCTTATCAAGAGGCTGGAACACGGCGATGCGATCGATGCGATTCAATAATTCCGGGCGGAAGCGTTCTTTTAGTTGTTCGCGTACGTGCGTTTCGAACGCGGCCGGTGAAGCTTCTTGCGTAAAACCAATATGAGACTGATTTACGTATTCCGAACCGACATTTGAAGTCAAAACAATATAGGCGTGACGAAAGGAAACCGGGCGTCCGGTTGCATCGCTCATTTTTCCATCTTCCAAGACTTGCAAAAGCAAATGCTGTACATCGGGATGCGCTTTTTCAAATTCGTCGAACAGCAGCACGGAGTGCGGATGTTTGCGGATCGTATCTATCAAACGGCTCTGCTCTCGATAGCCAACATAACCGGCAGGGGAGCCAAGAAGTTTCGAAACAGCATGTCCTTCTGCGAACTCGCTCATGTCGAGCTTGATAAGAGCATCTTCTTTTCCAAAGAGTTCTTTTGCAAGAGAAGTGGCTAATTCCGTTTTTCCAACACCGCTCGGTCCAACGAAGAGGAAGCTCGCGCGAGGACGGCGCGGATCGGAAAGACCAAGGCGTGCTTTGCGAACGGTGTCGGAAACACCCTGAACAGCCGCATTTTGTCCGAAGATTCTCCCAAGCAAGTTGGCTTCGAGATCACGAAGGCGCTCACGTTCTTCAGAGAGAATTGAGCGAAGGGGAACGCGTGCATGGCGGGAAATAACTTTCGCAATATATTCGATTCCAATTTCGGCTCGCTCGCGTTTGCGCGTAGCGCGGCTCGCTTCTTCCAAAACATTCTTTTCTTGAAGAAGACGTTCTTCATCTTCCAATGCTTGCGCAGCGTCATCCATGTTTCCCGCTTCCACCGCTTGTTCTTTTGATTCACGTGTTGCGGTAATTGCAATTTCGAGCGCGCGGGCGCGTTCCATCGTTTCGTCAGAACGGCGCGTTGAGCTTACAAGCGCAGCTGCTTCGTCTAAGACATCAATAGCCTTATCCGGAAAGAATCGGTCAGCTAAGTGACGTTCTGACAAAGAAACGGCTGCGTCCAGAGCTTCTTTGGTGTAACGAATACCGTGATGATCTTCGTATCGTGATTTCAAACCTTCCAACATTTTGCGCGTTAACTCAGCACTCGGTTCACTCACGCTGATGGACTGATAGCGGCGTTCAAGCGCGGCATCCGGTTCAATATGTTTTTTGTATTCCGCCCAAGTCGTTGCTCCAATACAGCGAATTTCTCCCCGAGCCAACGCCGGTTTCAACATGTTCGCGGCATCAAGAGAACCCGAAGTGGAACCCGCCCCTACAAGATTGTGGATTTCATCAATAAAAAGAAGAATATCCGGATCATTTTTTACTTCTTCAACCAGTTGTTTTAAACGCGATTCAAATTCGCCGCGATACATCGTTCCCGCAACCATGAGCGCCAAATCAATCGCGTAAATACGTTTCCCTTGAAGCCCATCCGGAACTTCGCCGGATGCGAGTAACTGAGCAAGTCCTTCGACAATGGCCGTCTTTCCAACGCCCGGCTCCCCAAGGAGAATCGGGTTATTTTTTGTGCGGCGGCATAATACTTCTACCAAACGGCTCGTTTCTTCTTCGCGGCCAATAACCGGGTCGAGCGTTGCAACGATATCCGGAGCCGTTAATTCGCGCGCAAAGGCATCAAGCGCCCGAACTTTACGTTCGCGAGCGGGACGCTGGCGCGCGGCATCCGGAGCGGATGGAGCGCTCATATTTCTTGAAGGATCTTCTTCCTCTCCTTGCTGGAGAAGATCAGGAAAACGTAATGTTGATTTTAATACTTGTTTAACTTGCTCACGCGCGTATTCCAAATCCATGCCGTGCTCTTCCAAAAAAGTCTGCACTTCATTCGTCGGTAGATCGATCATGGCCTGTAAAAGATGTTCCGTTCCAACATATTTGTGCTCATGCAAATGCGCTGTAAGAATACATTTTTCCAATAAGCGCTTCACGGTAGGGGAAAGATCAGGAGCAATAGGCGCGCCGGGTTCCTGCACGGCGGGTTTTCCGCGGAAATGATCTTGCGCATCCGTAAGCTGGATTTGTGATTTTGAGAGAATTTCTGCTGCAATAGAGCCTTTTTCTGACAATAATCCAACAAGAAGATCTCCGGGCTCCACGACGTCGCGTCCGCTTCCAATCGCAAAAGACAAAGCCTTCTGCAAAGCTTCTTTTAAGTGGCTCGTGAATCGAGCAATCAAATCTGGTTCGAGGATAGACATAGTTCTCTTACAGCTTACCTTGCATCGCCCATAAGGCGAAGTTGATGCACACGTTCCTCAATGGGAGGGTGCGTAGAAAAAAGAGCCGAGACTTTGCTACGAAAACTATTTGAAGAACCAAACGGACTTGCGATCCAAAGATGGGCGGTTGCTTGGGAGGCGCGCTGCATCGGCTTATTGGAACGACCAATTTTTTCGAGCGCCTGTGCCAAACCTTCCGGATAACGCGTTAAAAGCGCTCCGGAAGCATCCGCTAAAAATTCGCGCTTCCGACTAATCGCTAGCTGAATGAGTTTTCCTGCAATCGGGGAGAGTATGAGAAGAACGATGCCGATAATAAGCAAAAGGGGATTGGAGCTTCTATTGCGTCCGCGTCCGCCAAAACCAAAATGAAAGAAGAAGTCTCCCAATAAAACGATGGCTCCGACAAGAACTGCAACAAGCATCATGACTTTTGTATCCTGATTTTTAATATGGGAAAGCTCATGCGCAATAACACCCTCCAGTTCTTCATTTTCTAATAATTCGATGATTCCTGTCGTGAATGCGACGGACGCGTGATCTTGGTCGCGTCCGGTTGCAAACGCATTCGGAGCCGAGTCCTGAATTACATAAATCCTCGGACGCGGAATGCCGGCCGTGATGGCGACATTTTCAACAAGATTCCAGAGATAAGGGAATTGATCGCGCGTGGTAATTTCTTTTGCTCCTGAAGTCGCGAGCACAACTTTGTCGCCCGCGAACCAAGAGAAGAGCGTCATACCAACGGAAACCATCAGAGCAAAGACGAGGCCCCCATAGCCATATCCTGAGATTGCTCCATAGACATATCCAACTGCCGCAAGAACGCCAACAAAAAGAAAGATGAGGAACCAGCTTTTTCTTCGATTCGAATCAATTTGTTTATACATGATAGAAAAGCGCTTCACTTAAAAGCAAAGCGCCGCTCTCAATCTTGTTCTTTTAAAACTTTACTTCAGGAACCGCACGGTTGGACTCATCAATCTGGAAGAATTCGTATTTCTTGAAGCTAAGCATATTTCCAACCATATTTGTCGGAAATACCTGAAGCTTCGTGTTGAAGTCTCGTACATTTCCATTGTAGAAACGTCGGGAAGCTTGAACTTTGTTTTCTGTGTCGGAAATTTCATCCTGCAGTTTCAAGAAGTTCGTGTTCGCCTTCAAATCCGGGTAAGCCTCTGCAAGCGCAAAAAGTGACTTCAAGGTATTGCTCAGCATGTTCTCTGCTTCCGCTTTTGCCTGAACGCCTTGTGCATTCATAGCCGCTGAACGAGCCTGAACAACTTTTTCGAAGGTTCCGGACTCATGAGCCGCGTATCCTTTTACGGTATTCACCAAGTTCGGAATAAGGTCATAACGACGTTTCAATTGCACGTCGATATCCGACCAAGCTTCGTCTGTGCGATTTTTAAGGGTAATCAGGCCATTATAGGTCGCAACGAGCCACGCGGCTACGACCACGAGTACGATGAGAAAAATCCAAAAGATAGACATAAAATGTTATTGGCGTTTTTAGGGGATGAGCTTCGCCCTTTGCCTAAAAGCGTAGCGAAAAAAGCGCATTCGGTCAATGAAAGCCGCGGGGCTCAAGGGAAGCGTTTCCGAGGGCGGATTTTCGTGTTAGGCTGGATAAATACCTATGAAGGCTTCTATTTTCAAAGCATATGACATTCGCGGCCTTTCTCCCGGCGAACTGGATGCGCAAGATGCAAAACGTATCGGCCAAGCGATTGCAAAGGTCTTAAAGATCAAACATGTCGTCGTTGGAAAAGACGTACGCTCCACTTCCGATGAGCTCGAGAGAGAGCTTGTTGAAGGGCTGCTCTCGCAAGGTGTCAGCGTTACGCGCATCGGCCTTTGTTCAACTCCGTTGTTCAATTTCGCCATCGGCTCCTCAAAAGGCACTTATGACGCAGGTGTTATGGTCACGGCCTCTCATAACCCTCCGGCTTATAACGGATTTAAAATTACACTCGGAAACAATATTCCCGTCGGACAAGGAAACGGGATGGAAGAAATACGTGGCGTTGCTTTTTCTCCGCAATCTATTCCACCAGCAGATACAAGAGGCGAATCGCGCAAAGACAATACCGTTTTACAACGCTATATAGACTACGTATTGAAGGAATTTGATGCGCCGGCTGAAATGCCAAAAACACGTATCGCAGTTGATGCAGGAAATGGAATGGATGGAATTGTTCTCCCCGAAATAAAAAAAGCCCTGCCGAATATAGACTGGCTTGAACTCTACTGGGAACCGGATGGAGGATTTCCAAACCATGAAGCGAATCCGCTCAAGACCGAGACACTGAGTAATTTGTCTACAAAAGTTGTTCAAGAGAATTGTTTGTTCGGGGCCGCCTTTGATGGCGACGGAGATCGTGTTGGTTTTGTCGATGAAAAAGGAGAAGTGGTCCCAGGCGACATTATGACAGCACTTCTCGCGACCGAGATTCTAAAAAAATACCCCGGCGCGCGCATTCTTTATGATCTTCGCTCTTCCTGGAGCGTTCCGGAAACAATTGAGAAGCTGGGTGGGATAGCCGAGATGTCTCGCGTCGGACATGCCTTTATCAAAAGGAGCATGAAAGAAACAGGCGCTGTTTTTGCCGGCGAAGTTTCGATGCATCTTTATTTTAAAAACTTTTGGAATTGTGAATCCGGCGATTATGCGATGTTGCTGCTCTTAAAAATACTTCTCAAAGAACAGGTGCCGTTTTCAAAGCTCTGGAAATCTTTTCAGCTGTACAGCCACTCGCATGAACTAAACTTCAGCGTTCCGGATGCAAAATCAGTTCTCAAAACTTTTGCGTCCACCTACAAAGCTCAAGCGACAGATATCTCACATCTTGACGGTATTCGTATGGAATTCCGCGACAAAAAAGAACCTGAACAGGATTGGTGGTTTAGTTTGCGCGCTTCAAACACAGAACCGCTTGTTCGTTTAAATTTGGAAGCGAAAAATGACGCGCGCATGAATGAAAAAAAAGCGGAGTTGATTAAGCTGATCAAAAGCTTGGGCGGAACGGAAAAACTATGATTGGGTTGTTTGACAGCGGTGTGGGCGGACTTACCGTCTTAAAGAAATTTATTCATCGCGCGCCTGGCGCGTCTTTTGTGTATTTGGGCGACACAGCGAGAACGCCTTATGGAAATAAAGGTGCGAACACGATAGAAAAATATGCAATCGAGAATACGCGCTTTCTTTTGGAACGGGGCGCAACTTCCATTGTCATTGCCTGCAATAGCGTCTCCGCTGTGGCCTTGGACGCATTAAGAAAGACGTATCCTGAGATTCCATTCTTCGATGTGATTACTCCGGCAACGGAGCTTGTTGCGGCTGATACTTCTATAAAAAAGATTGGGATTATTGGAACGCGCGCGACTGTTGGATCCGGAGTGTATCAAGATTTGATTCATCAAACGCGCCCCGATGCACAGGTCGTCGCGGCTGCTTGTCCGCTTCTCGTTCCTCTTGCGGAAGAAGGTTGGCAAGGACGCCCCGAAACGCAACGCATTGTCCGCCGATATCTGAAACCGATGCGAGACGCGCAAATAGACGCGCTGATTCTCGGCTGCACGCATTATCCGCTCTTATTGAAGGAAATTCGCTCGGGCGTGCATAAGCGCGTAAAAATCATTGATTCTCCCCGCGCTGTATATGAAAAGATAGCAGCTTCTCATCCGGAACTTTTTTCGCAAAAGGAGAATCCTTCGCAGCAATTCTTTTTCACAGACTGTTCTGAACATACTGCGCGTATCGCTCAAACATGGATTGGGCGGGGGATTCGCTGCGAGCTGGCCGAGCTCGAATTTTAGCTCTGTCCAAAGGAGAAAGATAATGATAGTCTTTCACCGTTATTTTTATGCAAACAGCTCTCATTTTTCTCCTCATTCTTTCCGTTCTCGTGCTTGTTCATGAGATCGGACATTATGTTGCCGCACGGATATTTGGTGTAAAAGCGGAAGAATTTGGTTATGGATTTCCTCCCCGCGCCACCGGCATCGTGAAAGTGGATGGAAAATGGAAAAAAGTCAGCAGTAAAGACCGTACGGAATATAAAAATACGGTTTGGTCTTTTAATTGGCTTCCTCTCGGAGGTTTCGTCCGTTTAAAAGGGGAACAGGGTGAAAACGAAAATGATCCGGATTCCTTTCTTGCAAAACGGGGTTGGCAAAAGTTTATTATCCTTGCGGCGGGTGTTTGTATGAACTTGGTTCTCGCTGCGGTCATTTTTACCGGCGGTTTTCTTGTAGGTGTTCCGTCTGATCTTCAAGATGTTCCGCAAAACGCCCAAGTGAGCGACAAATATATTGAAATTACCTATGTCCTTCCAGACTCAGCGGCTGATCAAGCTGGTCTTCAAGTAGGTGATACAATTTCCTCGATAAATGGAACCGTTCCGACAAATACCGATGAAACACGCGCACTCCTGCAAACAGATGTAGAAGGAACGACCTACCAGCTAGACATTCATCGAAATGGAGGAGAACAAACGATTGAAGCGAGCAGTAAACAAGTCAATGCGCTCAACAGACCCGGTCTCGGCGTGATGCTGGCAGATGTGGGTATCGTACGTCTTCCGATTCATCTCGCGATCGCAGAAGGCGTAGCCGTAACCTTCGGCTATACACGTTTAATTGTGAGCGGCCTTGCTTCGCTTGTAAAAGATCTTGTCGTTCACCAACAGGTCTCCGCGGATGTTTCCGGACCGGTAGGGATCGCTATTCTAACGGGCACAATTGCGCGCCAAGGAACCTGGGCTTTACTTCACTTTACCGCGCTTCTTTCCATTAACTTGGCTGTCATCAACTTCCTTCCTATTCCGGCTCTGGATGGAGGCCGCGCGGTCTTTGTTGTTATTGAAGGTTTGCGCAGAAAGCGAAATAATCCGCAACTTGAAGGCGCTATTCATCAAATAGGCTTTATTGTTCTCATCGTGCTCATCATTCTTGTCACGGCTCATGATATCGGCCAGTACGGCGGGATGATTTGGAATGGTTTTCTTGGTATTGTAGGCTTAAACTAATTGCCTATGAATCAGCCCGATTTTCTTTCCACAAACGCGCCTCAAGATACGCCTCAACCCGCGCCTAAAGCCCCGGTCGCGCCCCAGGTTGCCTCTGAGCTGGAGTCGCTCAAGGCTATGCTTCAAGCCCTTGAAATTCCGCATAAATTCGATGTTGAGGCCATGGGTCTTGAAGAGAAAGATATTTCCGCAATGGCGGGACTTCTTCGTCTTGATCAAAATATGCAGGTTTCCGGTTTTACCTGGACGCCGGAAGATGATACTGCCTATAAAGAGGTGAACTCAAATATCCATCATATTCTTGAACGCTTTACGACCGTACCCTCTGATTCAAATGAAGGAATTCTTACCGCGTTTTTAAGAAATAAACTCGCAGAAGTAGACCTTGCCGCAACACAAATTCCAAGATAGCCCAAAATACTTTATGGATTTACAACAGCTGCTCCGTGACCTTGGCGATCATGCCGAAGGGAAAATCAAACAAGCTCAGTCTTTGGCGGAGCTTGAAGCATTTCAATTACATTTTCTTGGACGCAAAGGGGAGCTTGCTTTGTTGATGAAAAAAGTTGCGGAAGTTTCAAAAGAAGAACGTCCGATTATTGGTGCACTTGCCAATGAAGTAAAAGGCCTCATTGAACGCCATTTGGAGGCAGCGCACGAGCAGCTTGGAAGCGCAGAAATCAATGCACAGCTTGTCGAAGAGCAGGAAGACATTACCGAGCCGGGCATTCGTCCTCCGGAAGGACATATTCATGTTATCAATCAAGCTATTGAAGAAATAACGGATATTTTTGAACGCGCGGGCTTTTCTCGAACACGCCAACCGGAAGTGGACTGGGACTGGTATGCCTTTGAAGCTTTAAACATGCCAAAAGAGCATCCGGCGCGCGACGAATGGGAAACCTTTTTTATGGATGCGCCCATTTCTTCCAAATGGGGGAAAATGCTGCTGACTCCGCATGCCACCAGCGGAACTGCTCGAACACTGGCACAAGCGGCGCCGCGCCTCAAAAAAGAGGGTGGAAGCATTCGTTCGATTAATATTGCAAAAACCTATCGACGACAGATCGACATCACGCATGTTCCTATGTTCCATCAATTTGATGGCGTCTATGTCAATAAACAGGTAAGCGTGACGCATCTCCTTGGTATTTTGGATTATTTCGTGAAAGAGTTTTTCGGTCAGGATCGTCGAACAAGACTGCGTCCGTTTCACTTTCGCTTTACCGAGCCTTCGTTTGAAATAGATATTTCTTGCGGCGTCTGCAATGGAAGCGGAAAAATCAACGGAGAAAAGTGCCGCACCTGCAAAGACGGTTGGCTTGAACTCGGTGGAGCCGGCATGCTGCACCCAAATGTGCTTGAAGCGGCGAATATCGATTCAAAAACGTATTCCGCTCTTGCCTTCGGCTGGGGCGTCGAACGCACCTATATGATGAAAGAAGGTTTACAGCTCGACGATATGCGCCTTCTTTATAAAAACGATCTTCGTTTTCTAAAACAGTTTTAACGCAACTCTATGGATGAACAAACCGCACTCCGTGTCCCGGTGAAACAGGAAGTTCCTGAAACAAAACACCTCGAAGAAGAGCTAGCTCTGCTGCGCCACCGCATGAAATGGCAATACGCTCTTTGGTGGATTCTTTTTATTCTGCTTGTCGTTTTCGGCGTCGGCTTTCTTGCGCTGAGCCAATGGGAGACGCGCACGCTTCATGAAGAATCTTCTCGCTCGCAAAACGTGGTATTAGATCGAATGGATCGCAATATTTCCGGAGCAGAAGAACGTCTTGGTACAAAAGACTTATCTCACGATGATCGCATTGATCGCGTCCAGCAAGATGTAAGTGCGATGAACGCGCAGATTTCCGCATTACAAGTGAAGATCGCGAGCCTTGAACTCTCTTGTCTTCAAAATACAACCATTTCTAAATAACACGCTTGAAGCTTACCTTCTCCCTATGAACATTCTCGCCTCCTATGATTGGCTGAAGCAATACGTCGATCTGAAATCCGTTTCTCCGGATGATTTTTCTGCACGCGTATCGCTTTCAGGCCCTGGAGTTGAGCGCCTCTATCCGCAAGGCGAAGCATTTCGCAATATCGTTCTTGGACATGTTGTCGATGTAAAACCGCATCCAAATGCGGACAAGCTTCGCATTGCCATGGTGGATGTCAGTGGGAAAAAGCCGCTTGAGATTGTTTGTGGGGGATCTAATCTGCGCGATGATCAATGGGTTGCCGTTGCGCTTGCAAATGCCCTGGTTCGTTGGCATGGAGAAGGGGAGCCTGTACGACTTGAACCGGCAGAAATTCGCGGCATAAAAAGCGATGGCATGATTTGCGCCGCAAATGAAATTGGCTTGTTTGATGCTTGGCCGCATGCGGAACGCGAAATACTCGACCTTGGAGCCGCACTGGAAATGAGCGACGCAAAATGGCGTGCTTCTTTACGCCCCGGCATGAATCTCGCAGATGTTCTTGGCTTTGCGGATGATGTGGTTATGGATATCGAAGTTACGACAAATCGCCCGGACGCCTACGCAATGGTCGGACTTGCGCGAGAAGCTGCTGCCATTTTGAAAAAACCGTTCACCTGGAAACCGGCGAAACTTCTCTCAAAAGCAAAACAGGGAACGACGAGCCTAAAAGTCAGCGTTGAAGACAAAGTACTTTGCCCGCGTTATATGGCGGTGCGTATGAGCGGCGTAAACGTCGGACCGTCTCCATGGTGGCTGAAGCGCCGCTTACTTTCCGCGGGGTTGCGCCCGATTAATACGGCGGTTGATATTACAAATTTTGTCATGCTAGAGCTTGGCCAACCAATGCATGTTTTCGACGCAGAAAAACTTACGGGTGGCAGCGTGCATGTGCGCGCAGCGAAAAAAGGCGAGCGCATGAGCGCGCTTGATGGCGAAACGTATACGCTGCAGCCAAGCATGCTTGTGATTGCCGATGCTGAAAAACCAATCGCTGTTGCGGGCGTTATGGGCGGCGAAGAAACCGGTGCGACATCGGACACGACGGATCTTATTTTTGAAGCGGCGAGTTTTGATCCGGTTTCCATAAGAAAAACCGCGAGAGCACTCAATTTATATTCGGATTCACAACAACGATTTGAAAAAGGCTTGTCTACCCAAGCTCCGGAATTTGCACTTGCACGCGCCATTGAGCTCTGTTTTGAGCTCTGCGGAGGAAAACTGGCCAGCAACATTGTTGATGTCGGCACGACCTATAAACCCCGATCCTATTCCGTGAGCTTTGAACAAATCACGGACTTAATTGGTGTTGCCATTAAACCTAAGGATGCAAAAGATACGCTTGATCGGCTTGGATTTAGTTTAAAGACAGACAGTAAAAAACTTACAGCCACCGTTCCTTGGTGGCGGGATCATGATATTGAATCTGGACGCGACCTTGTTGAAGAAATCGCTCGTGTCTATGGATATGCAAATATTCCGAGCGTCTTTCCCGCAGGAAGATCGACGGAACCGCAAGATAAGGAGCTTCAACTGGAAAAGAAGCTTCGCCATATTTTAAAGGGTTCGGGCCTGACGGAAACGGTTACGTATTCATTCACATCCGGAGAAATACAGAAACTCGCAGGATATGATCCGAGCAAAATGCTACGCGTACAAAATCCGCTGAGCTCGGATTTTGAATTCATGCGCACGTCTCTTATTCCATCTCTCTTGCAAGTCGTTTCACAAAATCAAGAACGCTATCGTCAACAATCGCTGTTTGAAATTGCGCATATCTACTACGCAACAGAACGAGGCTGGAAAACGCTCCCGGAAGAGCGTCTTATGCTCGGACTGGCGATGCTCGCCCCGGAAGCCGCTGCCGGAGAAAAAACACAAGAAGGCGGAAACCATTGGAAAAAAATGAAGGGCACTGTCGAACATATTTTTTACGAACTTGGCATTGAGCACGTTCAATGGAAACGTGTTGAAAATGAATCACTCTGGCACCCCGGAAGAAGCGCTCAGGCTTTTGATGGAGAACATCTCCTGGCTACATTAGGCGAAATTCATCCGAGTGTTGCTTCAAGATATAAATTTGAAGGTCGCGTCGCTCTGGCGGAACTTTCACTGAAAGAGCTTGTTGAACGCGCACGCGACACGAAACGCTATACGCCGCTTGCGTCTTTTCCAGAAGCAAAGCGCGATCTCGCTATCGTTGTTCCAAAAGATGTTTATGTTCACGACATCATTCAAAGCGCTTTAAAGAGCGCGGATGCCTTACAAACAATGGAATGGTTTGACACCTATACAGGGAAGGAAGCCGGTAAAGGAATGAAATCAGTTGCCTTTCATCTCAGCTTCGGAGCCACAAATCGAACACTTGAAACGGAAGAAGTTGATGCCGCCATGCAAACGATTATCGAAACCTTGGAGAAGCATTACAAAGCACACGTGCGCGAGTAGTTCACGCATACACGGCTTCGTGATATGATGTTGGATGTAAAATCATCCTATGTTAATCGCTACGTCTCAGGACCTTTTTTATCTTGTCGCCGCCATCTCGCTTTTGTGGGTGACTTTTTTTCTGTGTTGGGCGCTATATGAAGTTGCGCGTCTGTTCCGCAGAGGGAATGCGCTTGTTGATGACGCGGAAGAAAAAATTCAAATCGTAGAAGATGCCGTTACCGGCGTCGTCGAAAAGGTGACGAATGCTTCCAATTATTTTTCGATTCTTGGCGAAGTTGCAAAAAGCGGAATTGCGATGATTCAATCCAAATTACAAGATGGGGGAGAAGATGAAGACGAGCTTCCGGAAATGAAAGAGGAAAAAAGCTCAAAACGAAAAAAGAAATAATCTACAAAAAACACCAAAAAAGCCCCGATGATATCGGGGCTTTGCTTTGCTCGGGTTCATTCGCTACTCTGTGAACAACTATCGTCTCTGCAGGCCTTGCGCCGTCAGCAGAACATCCCTATGCCAGAATCCACAGACCAAAATCCTTCGGTTCCTAAGAGTCCGTTCGTGCATTTGCACGTGCACTCCATGTTTTCTTTGTATGACGCTATCGGGCATCCGGAAGACATTGTTGAAACAGCAAAAGAACTTGGCTATGACGCCTTGGCGCTTACCGATCACGCCGGACTGTATGGTGCTATAGAATTTTATGAAGCCGCAACGAAAGCGGGAATTAAGCCGATCATCGGTGTGGAGGCATATGTTGCCGCAAACAAACACACGGACAAGCGAGCGGGAATTGATGCGCATTCTTCGCATATCACGCTGCTCGTGGAAACGAATGAAGGGTATCGAAATCTTTTAAAGCTTGTTTCCGTTTCCTTTTTAGAAGGATTTTATTATAAGCCACGTATTGACCGCGATCTCATGCGGGAATATGGGAAGGGACTTATTTGTCTTTCCGGATGTTCAAAAAGTGAAATCGCAAAAGCGGCGCAGGGAAATGATTTGGAACGCGCAAAAACATTAATTGCGGAATATCAAGCTATTTTTGGGAAAGATAGTTTTTTTCTTGAGCTTGTTCATCGTCCCGAGTCTCCGACGCAAATTGAGATTAATGACACGCTCATCGAACTTGCAAAAGTTACCGGAGCCCAGGTTGTTGCGACAAAGAATGTTCACTATCTCGATCCGGAAGATCGTGAAGCACAAGATGTTCTCGTCTGTATTCATGATGGAAAAATGTTGGATGATACAAATCGCATGTCTCAGTCCGGTGTAGATATGTCGCTCGTTGCGCCGGAAGTCATGGTGGAAGCTTTTAAGGATGTTCCTGAGGCGATTGAAAACACGCGAAAGATTGCCGATCGTTGCCACGTAGAAATTGAACTCGGTATCAACCACCTTCCGGTTTTTAAGCTTCCGGGAACGGAAACGGCGGACACGTTTTTACGGAAGCTTTGTGAAGAAGGTTTGAAAGATCGTTATCCTGAAGAAGCGATGCAACAGGCCGCGATTGAACGACTTGATTTTGAACTCGCCACAATTGAACGCATGGGGTTTGCGGCATACTTCTTGATTGTGTCCGATTATATTAACTGGGCAAAAAATCATGGCGTCGTTGTCGGTCCTGGACGCGGTTCTGCCGCGGGGTCCGTCGTGGCTTACAGTTTGAAAATTACCAACCTTGATCCGCTTCGCTACGGTTTGCTTTTTGAACGTTTTCTGAATCCAGATCGTATTTCCATGCCAGATATCGATACGGACTTTGATGATGTGAAACGCAAAGATGTCATTCAATACGTTTCTGAAAAATACGGCGCAAATCGCGTAGCGGGCATCATTACATTTGGAACCATGGCTGCGCGCGCTGCGGTGCGCGATGTGGGACGCGTGCTCAATATGAGTTATGCCGATGTTGATCGCATTGCAAAAGCGATTCCGCCGCCGGTGCAAGGAAGACATATTCCTTTAACAAAATCAAAAGGGGAAGCGCCAGAATTACGCGCTATGTATCAGGGCGATCCAAAAGTTCGTCGCTTGATTGATTTAGCCATTCGTCTTGAAGGAACAACCCGACACGCTTCTCAGCATGCCTGTGGCATTGTTATTTCTCCAAAGCCGCTTCAAGACTTTGCCCCGCTTCAAAAAGCGCAAGGCGGCGATGTGGAACAAGTTGTTCAATACTCCCTTCACTCAAGCGAAGCAATCGGGCTGCTTAAAATGGACTTTCTCGGACTCTCTAACCTTTCCGTCATTCGAGATTGTCTTGATATTGTAAAAGCCGTTTACGGCGATGAAATCAACATCGATACTATCCCGCTTGATGATAAACCAACGTATGAATTACTCGGAAGAGGGGAGACGACGGGCGTGTTTCAGTTGGAGTCGGAAGGAATGAAGAAACATATTCGCGAACTAAGACCGACAAAAATTGAAGACATCATCGCCATGGTGGCTCTGTATCGTCCGGGGCCTATGCAATTTATCGAGTCCTTTATCGCCAGAAAAAAAGGGCGGGAAAAAGTCAGTTTCATGCATAAGCTCACAGAAAGTGCGCTGAAAGAAACCTACGGTATTCCGGTGTATCAAGAGCAGGTGATGCAAGTGGCAAAAGACATGGCGGGGTTTACCCCTGGTCAAGCTGACACGCTTCGCAAAGCCATGGGAAAGAAAAACGCAAAACTCATGCGAGAGCTGCGGTTGAAATTTATCAATGGTTCTGTAGGAAACGGCGTGGCGCAAGAAACTGCCGAGAAAATTTTCCAGCAGTTTGAAGAATTCGCCGCATACGGTTTCAATAAATCGCATGCAGCCTGCTACGCAATGATTGCGTATCAAACCGCGTTTCTGAAAGCGCATTATCCGGATGCGTTTATGGCAGCGCTCCTCAACTCGGATGCACAAAATATTGATCGCGTAACGATTGAGGTTGAAGAATGCCGGCGTATTCACCTTGAAGTACTTCCGCCGGATGTGAATGAATCGTTTAAACTTTTTTCCGTCGTAAAAGGAACGAACAAGATCCGCTTTGGACTTCTTGCGACGAAAGGCTTGGGAGAAGATGTGGCTGACGCGGTGTATCGCGAACGAAAAGAAAGCGGGCCATACAAAGACCTTGCGGATTTTGCAAAACGCACCTCGCATCTCAAATCATTCAATCGGCGTTCATTGGAAGCTTTAATTAAAACCGGTGCGCTTGATGCATTCGGGGATCGAAATGTTTTATATTTTAATGTTGATACCATTCTTGATTATCAAAGAAGAATCGCGCAAGAAGCCGCTTCCGGACAAACTAATCTCTTCGCTGCTATCAGTCCCGATGCGCAAGGAGATGAAACATTACCGTTACATCTTAAGCCGGGACCGCCTGCAACGACGCGTGATATTCTCGCTTGGGAAAAAGAGCTTCTTGGATTGTATGTTTCCGCGCATCCATTTACAGAATATGCGGAACAGATCGGTAATTTAGTTACACGTATTGAAAATCTCGGCGCAAAAAAAGCGGACAAGAGCGTACGCACCGCCGGTATTCTAACCGCCGCAAAGCAAATCCTCACAAAGAAAGGAGATCCGATGCTGTTTGCCAAGCTGGAAGACGAATCGGGCGATATTGAGGTTGTTGTCTTTCCACGCGTGTATCGCGAAAAACCGGAACTCTGGGAAATGGATACGATTGTTGTCGTCACGGGACGCGTTCAAGAAAAGGATGGGGAGCTCAAATTCCTCGCGGAAACGGCCTATGAAGTTAATCCGGATAATGTGGATGAAGTCAGAAAATATCTCGGACAGCATGCAAATAACGGAATACCTTCTCAGGAAGATGCTGAACGAGCAAAAGCTCCGCAACAGGCCGTTACCTTGCGTTTACGCGCGCAGCTTTCGGAAAGTATTCTCCACAAACTGCGAAACATTTTCGATGAACATCCCGGACGATATATTGTTTATTTCGAAGTTGAAAATGCGCGTGGCAAACAGAAAGTTCTTTCTGCCTATCGAGTCGCGTTCAATGAATTACTCTCCAAAGAACTGGAAACCATTCTCGGTCCCGACACCGTACGCGTAGAGACGTGAGTGCAGGCAATGCTATACTCCAAGATATAAATCCAGAAAAAACAGGGTAAGCATAGAACTCTAAACTCGTTTCATGCTATAATCTTATCGTAGATTTTATGGCAAAAGCAAAAACAAAATCGTACGTTAAGAAAGAAAGAAAACAAGATCCCGGACATGAACCAGATTTTTGGGCTTTCTTAACCATTGCCGCTTTTCCGATTGCAATGCTTATCGCATCCACATTTGGCGCGACGCCTATTTCTTCTTTTCTTTTTGGCATGTACGGCACATTTGCAATCTTGGTTGCGAATGCCATTACCGAAGGACGTCTTTGGATGTTCGCTCCCCACTGGAGAGCGCGCTTTGAACATCCGGAATTCAGTTTTCGTCTTGCGGTTGTTTCCGGTGCCATTCTTTTATTGCTTGAAACGGTATTAATTGTTTTGCTTTTTACGGGCGGCGGATTTGATCGAACGCTCCTTCAGTTAGTTTTTGGAAGACAGTGTCATATTCCAACGCAAGCTTTGTCCGGTTTTTGCCAAACACTCCGAGAAACGCTCCGCTAGAGCGGGCTAAAATATGAATAAGCCTATTCCTTGCCAAATGACTGGCAAATATTCGGTTTACCCTTTACGATAGATGCATGAAAATCACCTTTTTTGGAGCGACGAGAGAAGTAACCGGCTCCTGTAATTTACTGGAGGGCAAACAGACGCGAATCCTTGTTGATTGCGGAATGTTTCAGGGCTGTAACCTCTGTGATGTAAAAAATTTCGTTACGTTTCCCTTTGATCCTTCGACGGTTGATGCGCTTATTATTACGCATGCGCACCTGGATCACGTTGGGCGTATTCCAAAGCTGGTGAAAGAAGGCTTTCGAGGAAAAATCTATGCAACACCGCCAACGGTTGAACTCGCAAAGATTGTTCTTCAAGACGCGTTTCATATCATGAAGGAAGACAATGAGCGCGAACAACGTCCGCTTCTTTATGAAGAGAAAGATATTGACCTTGCCTTTGAAAACTTTGTTCCGCTAGATTATAGCCATGATCTGGAGGTCGGGGAGTTTACGATTCGTTTACGCGACGCGGGTCATATCTTTGGAAGTAGTTTTGTAGAGATACATTCCAGCAATGGGAAAAGCGTTGCGTTTTCCGGCGATCTTGGAAATGACGGAGCGCGCGTCTTAAGACAAACAGCGCAGCTCTCCGCGGTGGATACGCTTGTTATTGAATCGACGTATGGAAACCGCATTCACGAAGATGAAAGTGCGCGCGCATCGAAGCTGAAGGAAATTATTCTACGCACAGTTAAACATAAAGGCGTTCTTGTCATTCCGGCTTTCGCTATTGAGCGCACGCAACAAATTCTCTACGAAATGAATGCCATGGTGGAACATGGCGTTCTTCCGCCTATCGACACGTACCTTGATAGCCCTATGGCTATTAAAGCGACGCGCGTCATGAAAAAATATCCGCAGTATTATGACGCAGAAGCACTTCGAACTATTTCCACGGGAGATGACTTGTTTGATTTTCCCGGATTGCGTCTTACTGAAACGCGTAGTGAGTCTATTCTTATTAACGATGCTCCACAGCCAAAAATCATTATAGCCGGATCTGGTATGATGAATGGCGGACGTATTCAACACCACTTGCGCCGCTATCTAAGTAGTAAAAATAATTCCTTGTTGATTATCGGTTATCAAGCGGAAGGAACACTTGGACACGATCTGTACGAAGGGAAAAAAGTGGTAACCGTTTTACGAGACAGGATTCATGTAAAAGCGCATGTTGAAAGTATCGGAGCTTATAGCGCCCACGCCGACCAAAGAAAGCTTCTTCGGTGGGTGGAAACGGCTCAAGCAAAACCGAAACAAATCTACTGTACACATGGAGACGAAGGAGCAGCCGTTGCGCTCGCTACAAATTTTAAGGAGCAGCTAGACATTCCAGCCGAAGCTCCGAAATTCGGACAAACGGTAGAGCTATGATTCAAACCTGGCTCTGGATAGCCGTGATGGGGCACCTGTTCAATGCCACGGCGTTTATTATTGACAAAACCCTTCTTGCGACCGCGTTCAAACATAGCTCCACCTATGCAGCACTTATTGGTTTGCTTTCCGGGATTCTTATCTTTGCGACACCTTGGATAACGCATTGGCCGCAGATTCACACGCTTCTATTTGTTGCTCTTTTCGGCATCGCGCAGGTTCTCGCCCTTTGGGCCTTTTTTACAGCGTTGAGCCGCGGAGAAGCGAGTCGGGTTGTTCCCATTGTCGGAGTATTGGTTGCGCTTCTCACCTTGATCGGAACGCGGATTACACTTGGAGAAACGTTAGAACCGCGCCGCATCATGGGATTTGCCGTTCTTGTTCTCGCGACGGCCGTTTTGGCCTGGGGAGGAAAAGTAAAAGACCGGCTTGCACCCATTGCTCTTGGAAGCGCTGTGTTTGCAGCCTTTCTTTTTGCCGTTTCCACCGTGAGCGGGAAAATCGCTTTTCAGCAAGAAGGATTTTTCGGCGTCTTTGTTCTTTCGCGTTATTTTACCGTTTCCACCGCTTTGCTTTTGCTTCTTCTGTATAAACCGGGACGCACAGAGCTTGGGCAGCTCTTTTTTCCAAAGCGATCCAAGAAAATCGTTTCTAAGAAAGCCGTCAGTTTAACCATCGTCGCGCAAGTTTCTGGGGCGATCGGTTTTATTTTTGTGAACTATGCCATTTCCCTTGGAAGCGCTCCGCTTGTACAAGCGCTTCAATCGGTTCAGTATGGCGCCATTGTTCTCCTGGCTTGGTTTGGTGGAAAGAAACTGCAGCACATTCTTAAAGAGCAGCGGACGCCACTTATTGTCGCCTTAAAATCTTTTGCCATTATTCTTGTCGGCACCGGACTTTATCTTGTTTCCCATTTATAGACATTTGCTATGAAGTTTAATTTTCTCCCCAAAAAAACCTGGCAATGGATTCTTCTTGCCGTTATTGGCATTCCTTTGCTGTATTTCTTTTCCGGTTGGCCGACCAAGGATCCGAATACAGCCTATGGAATTACCTGGAGCAAACCTTATGCGGAAGAACTTGGGTTGAATTCGGACGTGGGACTCAGCGCTACGATGCAAGACCTTGGCGTAAAACGCGTGCGCCTTCCGGCATACTGGGCCCTCATTGAGCCGCAGAAGGGGAGTTATGATTTTTCGTGGCTGGATTCACAGTTTAATATCGTTGAACAACAGGGCGGGAAAATTACACTTGCTATTGGTTCGCGTCTTCCGCGCTGGCCGGAGTGCTGGGAGCCGGATTGGGTAAAGAATCTTTCTCCGTCTGATCGCGAGGCAGCACAACTCGCGTATATACAAGCAGTTTACAAACGCTATGCCGGTCGTTCATCGATCATGGCTTGGCAAGTTGAGAATGAAATGAGCTTCACTTTTTTTGCCGATTGTCAGGGCCTGACAAAAGATCTAGTGACAAAGGAGCTTGATTATGTTCGAGGTCAAGAACAGATGCTTGGAGCAAACAAACGCCCCGTCATGACAACAGATTCCGGAGAACTTTCCACCTGGCTTTCGCTGGCAGGACACGTAGATGGAAAAGGCGTTAGCATTTATCGCATTGTCACAAATCCATTTCTTGGCGTTATTCGCTATTGGTTTGTTCCGCCCTGGACCTATGCGCGCAAAGCGCTTCTTGCGAGTCCTTTTGTCGGACCTATTCATATAAGTGAATTCCAAATGGAGCCTTGGTCAAATGCACCGCTCGAGCGGCTGTCGAATTCAGATCTCTTTGTTACATTTGATGCAAAACAAATGGAGAAGAACTTGAAATACGCTGAAGAGCTTCACATGCCTGAGGTCTATTTCTGGGGAGCCGAGTGGTGGTATTGGATGAAAGAAACGCGACAACATCCGGAGTTCTGGAATCAGGTGAAGCAGTTTTTCGCTTCGCATCACACATAAAGACCATGAGAGGCTCCCGCTATTGACAAAAGGCCCGTTTCGCAGTACAAAGAGACTGCGTTGAGAGCCTCTTTGCGTTGAAGAGCTCGCACGCGAAGGAGAAAAACGTGAGAAAAAATAAGCCAATCTACTGACCCCGGGTATGCATTCATTTGTGTCCCGGGGATTCTTTATTATTTTACTTACTCTCACAGATTGACAAAAAACCTTTTTACGACTAAAATTCGCGCACTTATATGTCCGAAATCCGCAATGTAGCCATTATCGCTCACGTCGACCACGGAAAAACCACCCTGGCCGATGCGCTTTTAAAGCAGAGTGAAACCTTTCAAGAAAAAACGCTTGAGGGCGAGACCATTCTTGATATGAACCCGATCGAGCGCGAGCGAGGAATTACGATTCTCTCAAAGAACTGCGCTGTTGCGTATAAGGGGGTCAAGATCAATATTGTGGACACCCCTGGGCACGCGGACTTCGGCGGAGAAGTTGAACGTGTCATGAGTCTTGTAGACGGTGCCCTTCTTCTCGTAGACGCGAAAGAAGGTCCGATGCCACAAACGCGCTTCGTACTGAAAAAGGCGCTGGAAGCCGGACATCGCATTGTTCTTGTTGTAAATAAAATTGATAAGCCAGATGCGCGCCCGGACTGGGTTGTGGATCAGGTATTTGATTTATTTGTCACGCTCGGCGCATCCGATGAACAGACTGACTTCCCGATTGTCTACGCTTCCGCAAAGCAAGGCGTCGCCGGACTTGAGAATAATCTTGATACCATGACGGATGTCACGCCTTTGTTTGAAACAATTTTAAATGAAATCCCGAAACCGAAAAATGATTCAAGCGCCCCGCTTCAAGTTTCCGTCGCGAACGTAAACTATGACAACTACAAAGGACGCATGGGTATCGGCCGCGTTGTACGCGGAACCTTTAAGCCGGGAGCTGTCCTCTGGATCAATCGTGAAGGGAAAAGTGCCGCCGCAAAGATTACAAGCTTATATACCTTTATTGGGCTAAGCAAAATTGAAGTTCAGGAAGCGGAAGCGGGCGACATCGTCGCTTTCTCCGGAATCCCTGATCTGAATATCGGTGAAACTATTACCGATCCGAACACGCCGGAGGCTTTGCCCGTTCTTCATATTGAAGAGCCGACCGTTAAAATGACTTTTGGCGTAAACACCTCCCCATTTGCCGGAGAAGAAGGACAATTTACAACTTCACGCAATATCAGCGATCGCCTTCAACGCGAATTGCAAAATGACGTTGCGCTTAAAGTAGAACCTGGAAAAGGGGATGGAAGCTTCATCGTTTCCGGACGTGGAGAACTTCATCTTGCTATCTTAATTGAAAACATGCGCCGTGAAGGCTTTGAACTGCAAGTATCTCGTCCGCAGGTTATTTTCAAAGAAGAAGACGGAAAGAAAATGGAACCGTTTGAAGAAGTAACCATCGAATGTCCTGAGGAAATGAGCGGATCTGTTATTGAAAAAATGGGACGTCGCAAAGCGGAAATGAAAAACATGCGCGTAGAAAATGGCTCTGCCTTTCTTGAATTCGAAATTCCGACGCGCGGACTTATCGGATATCGCACGGAGTTCATGATGGATACAAAAGGTCAGGGGATTTTGAACACACTTTTCCTCGGCTACCAGCCCTTCCTCGGCACAATGGACGTTGCGCCGCACGGATCGCTTATTGCTTTTGAAGCGGGAACAGCCATGGCTTATGGCCTTGTCGCCGCGCAAGAACGCGGACAGCTTTTTATCTCCCCAACCGTAAAGGTATATGAAGGTATGGTTGTGGGGCAGAACTCGAAAGCGGAAGACCTTGAAGTGAATGTCTGCAGAGAAAAGAAACTGAGCAACATGCGCTCAAAGGGAGATGGCGTCTCAGAAGGACTTGATGCCGTGCGCAACCTTTCCTTGGAAGAAGCTCTCGAGTATCTCGGAGAAGATGAATTGCTTGAAGTAACTCCAAAATCTCTCCGCATTCGCAAACAATTCCTCAAATCACACGAACGGAAGCGTTCGAAAGAAGCAAAGAACGCATAAAAAAGAACCGCCACTATCGGCGGTTCTTTTTTATGTTGTTTTCTTATTCTAGCGGGCTTCCGATTGTGTAGTTGGTCCAGAAGGCATCCGGCACATCACGGACGAGCGACGCCCAATTTTCTCCCCAAATTTCTATCGCTTTTTGCTCGGATGGAATATGTCGCAATCCACCAAAGCTATCCGTTACCACATACACTTCTGGAGCTGTCTGCAGCTTCACAAGCGTGCCGGGGCGGAACGTAGTATTACGCGTCAAAGGGTATTGTGCGAGCGAGTCTGCTGATATTTCAATGACACCTGAAAAGTCGGGAAACCAGCTAAAAAATGTAAGATCTGTCGGGAAGGCAAGGCGCTGACCATCCGGAAGCAAACAGAAGACAGAGGAGACTTCCAGCGAACGCGCGAGAGCTTCACAGCCTAAATCAGCCTGATCAATAAACGAAGCCGTTCCGTGATAGCGTGCGTAATCTTGATGCGTGAAATATTGATCATGAACATTAGGGCCTTCCGTATCTAGCCAATTCATAACCGCACGAACATCCACCAGTTCATATGTTGTCGTAGAATGCGTTCCGTCCGCTGCCGTAATCGTTACGATTCTAGTGGGAACGCCAACTAAGTTTCCATTTTGATCAATAGCTGCGCCACCTGAATCTCCGGGAGCGACTTCTGCCGTTGTGTCTATATAGCCGCCAATGAAATCCTGTACAACTCCAGTTGCTGATGTGAGCTCGTCCTTCTGCCCGCTGTAGCCGAGAACTTCCACCACATCTCCGCGTTGAATGAACTCATTCGTTTTCAAAAAGGGGAATGGCCGCGGTAAAAGCGCCTGACCGACAGGCGTCGTTATTTGAAGAATAGCAAAGTCTTGTCCAAGTTTTTCATTAAAAACCGAGCGCAGAATATTTGCATGATAATAGTATTGCGGTTGAAAGGTCTGTTCATTGACGAAAGCAACTGTACAAACTGAGGCTAACTTACCACTGAGATAGTCCAGCGCGACATGACCATCCGTTAAAACATAGCCCTGCTCCACGTTGATAATCGTTCCCGAACCTTGTCGTTGATCGCATTGCACCCAAACGACGGATCGGAGCGTACTTAAACTTCGAGTCTGCGCCTGAGCCGGTAGAATGGAAAAAAGACACAAAAATCCGACAAGCCCCAGAGAAAGTTGCATTTTCATGTGTTGCAGTATACCCGTCCCATGAAGCTTTGTCAGGTTGCCGATGTTTCCAGTTCGTTTTTTTTCAATAGCTTGTTTTTCAAAAGCCCCAGAAAGATATCCGGGGCTCTTAGATGAAGGCTTTAGACTCCGATTGGAATCTAGAGGTCGAATCTCCGAGTCGCGTCGTGATGAGGGTTCATGTCGCGCGTGGAATCATCCTCGCGAGAACTGCGCCGTCTCTCGATACCGAGATAGCCCGCCAACAGATCGATGTCGTCCTCAGTATACTTCCGCCTAAGTGGCATACATAAGGCTTCAGAGCCTCCTATACTGGTGGGCTCAAAGCGCATCATGCGAAGGGTCGAATCTTGTCCCCAGAGGTTAAGCTCCTGATACCAGCGTCCCTCCGTAATGAGGATAATACGCGGGAAATGCTTGTAGCCCTCCCGAACATGTTCGATGTTGTTCAGCTCGCGGCGAACGGTGAGAACTGCCTCCTCGAATGCCCAGAGCACAAGTACCGCTGCGTCCGAGGTATCCTCGGGCGGCGGCGGAAGTTCTCTGCGTACATCAGTATAGCTTGGGTATTCCTCCGCGGGGAAGGATTGAGTCACGGCACGGCCGGAGCCCTGCAGCGTCTTTTCCAACAGAATAAGAAAGCTCTGCTCGAGAGACGAAAACTCTTCTCCATTCTTCTTCGGAAAGGAGGAACGCAAAAGGAGAAACTTGAAAGAACGAAACGAATTCATTGAGACCTCCTTTTCTCTCTTAGCAGAATTATCTAAAAATGGCAAGGATTCATCCCCTTTTCACCTTCACGTTTCCATGTGCTATTCTCAGAAGCGCTTTTATGAGAAGAGAAATCGTCCTCGATATCGAGACAAGAAATACCTTTCAAGACGTGGGTGCCTACAATCCATCTCTTTTAAAGATTTCCTTAATCGGAGTCTATTTTTATGAGACGGATACCTTTGAGACTTTTCTTGAAGAAGACCTACCAAAACTCTGGCCGCGGCTTGAAAAGTCAGATCGTATTATCGGATATAACTTGCTCGGATTTGATTATCCTTGCATGCAAACCTATTACACGGGCGATCTGATGAGCTTACCGACCTTGGATGTCATGATTGAAATAGAAAAAAGAATCGGCCATCGCGTAAAACTGGATGATGTTGCAAAGGCGACGCTCGGAGTAGGGAAGAGTGGCCACGGACTTATGGCGGTGGAATATTGGAAAAATGGAGAAATAGATAAGCTCCGCGATTATTGTCTGCAAGACGTGCGCGTGACTCGCGATGTCTATGAACATGCTCTTAAAAATGGATTTGTTTGTTACACGGATCGCCAAGGCGCTGCTCAAGAAGTTTCTATGCCCATCGAACTTCCTGAGCCGGACCAACGAACGGCTATCAACTTGTCCCTCGGGCTTTAGAAAGATTGAGTTATCCACAATTTTGGGTTTTTCAACATAACAAACCACTACATGTTGTGCTATAATCATTTTTGTACCACAACATATAGTTATTTAGCTTAATTCCTTGTTTTATTCGTTTTACCGTTTTTCAAAATCGGCATTTTGTTTTTTTGTCTCTCAAACATCCCCATGAATACTTCAAATCCTATGCAAGACCCTATAACACAGCCACATACCGCAAGCGGTGATTTTATTCCGCGCCGACGCCGACTCGCCGACGAGCGCAAAGCGATTACTCATAAATTTCAAATTGGAAATAAAACCGAAGGCTATATAACGGTCGGCTTGTATGAAGATGGACAACCGGGAGAAATTTTCATCACCCTTTCTAAAGAGAGCACGAGCATTGCCGGACTTATTGATTCATTCGCAACCGCCATTTCGATCAGCCTTCAGTATGGCGTACCGCTTAAAGTTCTTGTAAACAAATTCGCCCACGCAAAATACGAACCTTCCGGACCTACACAGAACCCGAATATCCCTCAGGCAAAATCCGTTGTTGATTATATCTTCCGCTGGCTCGCGCTCAAATTTCTCACTCCGGAAGAACGTCATGCGATCGGGATTCATCAAGAAGAGGGGACGAACACGCATACGGACACGCATCAGCACACAGAATCCATGTTTACGAAAATAGATTCGTAAATCTTTCCGATCCATTTAATTCCGTTTGTGCTTTTCTTATGAGCCAGCTTTTCGGCGCCTGCCCAATCCTTACCCATCGCAAATTTTATCGTCCATTCGAATACCCGGAGTTTTTCGAGTACTTCCGCCAGCAAAACCAAGCGCACTGGCTTCCGACGGAAGTCCCTATGGAGTCTGATATTGCAGACTATCGTTTTCGACTCTCCGCGGAAGAGAAAAATCTCGTCATTCAAATTCTTCGCTTTTTTACCCAAGGCGACATTGAAGTAAACAATAATTACAACTCCAATCTCATTCCATCTTTTCCAAAGCCGGAAATTAAAATGATGCTTTCCGCTTTTGCCGCCATGGAAAGTACGCATGTTTGGGCTTATTCCTATCTGAATGATTCACTCGGTCTTCCTGAGAAAGAGTATTCCGCTTTCTTGGAATATGAATCCATGAAGAACAAGTACGACTACATTCAGAACTTTGATGTAAGTGCCGTGGAAGAGCTTGCCGTAAACCTTGCGGTATTCGGAGGATTTATGGAGGGCGTAAGTTTATTTGCTTCTTTCGCCATTCTGATGAACTTCCCGCGTCTTGGAAAATTGAAGGGCGTCGGTCAAATCGTTACCTGGAGCATCCGCGATGAAACCCTGCATTCGAATGGAGTCTGTCATCTTTTTCGACAAATTGTTCAAGAGAATCAGTATATTTGGACGGATACTCTGCGCAATCGGCTCTATCATGCCTGTGATGACATGGTAAAACTTGAAGATCATTTCATTGATACCTGTTTTTCCATGGGTGCGGTGCCCGGACTGAAGCCGGAAGAAGTAAAACAATATGTTCGCTTCATTGCCGATAAGCGTTTGAACAATCTCGGCCTTGATAAGGTTTATAAGGTTGCGAATCCACTAAGCTGGCTCGACATCATGATCAATGCAAAAGAACATGCAAACTTCTTTGAAAATCGCGCGACGGAATATGCTAAAGGAGCCGTTGTCGAAGATTGGACATGATAAAAGATTCCTGTTCATTATTTAAACGCGTACTTCTGTTACTCTATGCAATACCAAAACACCATTGAAGCTCTTTCTGACAACAACCTTGTCGCCGCGCGGGACATGCTCCTTACAGATATTATGGAACAGACGGCTGAGCGCGCCTCTTGGGACTCTAGATACTACATCACCGATCGCATGATTCAGGAAAGCATTCCTCTAGATCATGCGCGTTCTAAGCTGATCAGCTATTTCGGAATGGAAAATCTTCGCGACCGCTATTTCTTAAAAGATGAACAAGGAAATATCTTGGAAAATCCGCAAACGTTTTTCGCGCGCGTATCAACCGGAATGGCTCGCGGCGATCAAACCTTTGCACATCAGCTCTACGAGATTATTAGCCGTCAATGGTTTATTCCGGCAACGCCTGTTTTGATGAACATCGGCACCAAAAAGGGGCTGCCCATTTCCTGTTTCCTTAACACCGTTCCGGATACGCTTGAAGGCATTTTTGATTTGTATCGTGAAAATGCTTTTCTTTCCAAATATGGCGGTGGTATTGGGACGGACTGGTCTCAGATGCGCGGACAAAACGCGCCTCTGAAAAAGAGCGGTCTGCGTTCTTCCGGGGTTATTCCTTTCTTGAAAATCATGGATTCGGAAACACTCGCTATTTCTCGCAACTCAACACGCCGAGGCGCTGCCGCGGCGTATCTGCGCATTGACCACCCGGATATTGAAGACTTCCTTGAAATGCGAAAGCCAACTGGAGGAGATATTGATCGCAAATGCCTCAATATTAATCATGGCGTCGTAATTACAGATGAATTCATGCGCGCGGTAAAAGAAAATCGTGAATACGAGCTGATTGATCCGCATTACAAGACGGTGTCAAAAAAACTGAATGCACAGGACATGTGGCGCAAAATTCTTACAATGCGCGCGGAAACAGGGGAGCCGTATATCGTTTACATCGATACGGTGAACAAAGCCGTTCCGGAGCATCACAAAGAGCAAGGTCTCTTTGTACGACAAAGCAATCTTTGTACGGAAATTGTTCTTCCTACGAACGAGGAGCGTACAGCTGTTTGCTGCCTTGGAAACTTAAACCTTGAACGCTGGGATGAATGGAAAGACAAGGCTGAAGAAGTGTGCGCGCTGGCCGTGAAGGCGCTTGATAATAATCTTGAGTCTTTCATTGAACTGGCTGATCCAGTTGAATTCAAAAAAGCCGTCTTCTCTGTAAAACATGAGCGCTCCATCGGACTTGGGGTGATGGGATATCACGGATATCTCATGGGCAAGGGGATTCCATTTGAAAGCGTCATGGCGCGCAATATCAATAAGGAAATCTTTTCTACCATCCAAAAGCAGGCACATGCCGCTTCAGCCGCATTAGTGGAAGAGCGTGGGTTGCCTCTCGACGGAGGAACGCGACGCAATACATACGTTACTTCCATTCAGCCTACGGCTTCCACCGCTTTTATTTGCGGACAGGCAACACCATGCGTTGAACCGATTGCAGGAAATGCCTATCTTCAAAAAACGCTTTCCGGAAGTTTCCTTGTGAAAAATAAACACCTTGAAGCGGTCCTTACGGAAAAGGGGATCAATACGGATGAAACCTGGAAAAAAATTATTGCCGATAAAGGCAGTGTGCAGGAACTTGAAGGTCTTTCGGAGGAAGAACGAGCTGTTTTCCGCACCGGATATGAAATGAATATGCGCGAAATCGTGCAGCAAGCGGCTGACCGACAGCCTTATATCGACCAAGCGCAGTCACTCAATCTCTTTTTCCCAACGCCTATCAGCGGAAAATACTTGCATGAAGTGCATCTGATGGCATGGGAGCTTGGAGTGAAAACACTTTACTATCTCCGATCCGCCGCGCCGATTCAAGCCGACAGCATTAACGCCGTAAGCGTGAAGCGAGATCTTGCGAACGAAGAGTGCGCTGTTTGCCAGTAAGAAGAAAAAAAACATCCCGATGCATATCGGGATGTTTTTTTTGATCGCGCAAAATGCTATACTGCAGGTATGCCGGCTTCAAAAGAATTTAAAACAGTCTATGCTGTTTCCATAGCTTTCCAGCTTGGATTTCTCATCGCGGCCGTGATGATCGGATTTATTTTTTTTGGAATTATTGCGGATCATTATTTTGGAACTTCGCCGCTCTTTCTGATCGTCGGTTGCATCGTCGGTTTTGTTGCCACGTTGTTTGCACAGAGCAGATTGAAGCAAAGTCCATTCGTCTTCCCGGTTCCAAAGGAACATTTGTTATCCTGGATCATCATGAGGCGTTTTATTCTGTCCTTTCAGCGGGGAGCGTTCGCATACACCCGGCACGCGGGGAGGTGATAGACATTGAAATCACAAGCGGGCTTGTTTCCGTAGATAATAATGAAGTCCTTCTCAATGTAAATACGAATGTGAGTACTAATGCAACTTAAAAATGACAACTTCAGTTAAAGAAGCTAAGATAGCTCTATTATGAAGGAAATCAACTCTATTTTAAAATCGCTTGGACTCGCGGAAAGTGAAATAAAAATTTATCTCGCCACCCTTAAGCACGGGGCTAGTACAGTCGTACAGCTTGCAAAATATACAGAACTCTCCAGACAGGCCTGCTATGTTGGCATTGAACAAATGACAGACAGAGGGCTCATGTCCAGTGTTCAGCATGGAAAGAAGCGCCTCTTTTCCGCCGAACCACCGGACAAGCTTCTTGCGTATGCGAAGCGAAAAGAACTTGAAATGAAGGAGCGTATCGATGATCTAAAAGAACAGCTCCCGAAACTCAAACTCCAAATCGGTGGTGAAAAGCCCGTCATTCGCCTCTACGAAGGAAAAGAAAGTATCCAAGCTTTTTTAGCCGATCTACAGAAGGATCGTCCAAAAGAAGTTTATGAAATTGCAGATGCTGACGCATTCAACGCCTTAGTTCCCACAGAAGAGGTGGCTCCTACAAGAAACCTTCTTGCCCGCATTCGCTCTAAAGTGCATACAATCTATGCCAAAACAGGTGATTTTTTGACACCTAAACCAGAGGCACGACACATACTGCCAAATGACATGAAGGACTTTAAATCAAACATTACGGTCTATGGAAATAAGGTTGCCCTCGTCTCCTTGGAAGGCAAGCTCTATACCATCATTATTGAAGACGCTCATATCGCGGAAGGCTTGCGCATACTTTTCAAGCTTGGGCTCAAGGGATTAAAGAAATAAAAAAAACCGCGGTTGAGGATTTCTCCTTTTCCGCGGCAGAGGCTTGACCTCCAAAGCGTGGCATTTTGGTTGGGTAGAAGTTGAATGGCTAAATTGATGGCGTGAAGACCTAATGAGAATTCATTAGGCACGCATCAAAATCTGAGTGATGGCCGACGTTAACCGTGCGGCGACTCTTGAAATTCATCACTGTTTCGTGACTGAATTAGCGTTTCGACTTTTCCCTTCCGTTCGCTTGGAGTTTCTGATTAAAAGGTGCTTTATCCGGTATGCCCAGCCATGTGCGTCTCCTTTGTTTGGTACGTTGTGGTTTTCCGAGGCGACATAAAGTACTGTGCCATAAAATGGCACTTTTGTCAAGCGTGATCCGACAATTTTGCGTATTAAAAAATGCCGCTTGCGAGCGGTATTTTTTTTATTCGTCCAACATCATGTCGTTCAGCATCGCTGGCTTTTCTTCGCGGTGCATTTCACGTTCAAGACGATCCAACTCCTCTAATTCATCAACAATTTCAAGTCCGTCCGCCTCCTCTTCTTCCTCCTCGTCATCGGATGTATCATCCAGCATCTTTTCCTGATCGAGCTCTTCCTCTTCTTCACCATCTTCTTCCTCTTCTTCATCATCGTTTTCAAGATCGAGATTGAGGGCGGTAAGGTTCGTTTCTTCGTCATCGTCAAGACCGGTCATGTCTTTGTCCCATGAGCTTGGTCGAGATGAAATTCTGGTGTTTCGTGACATATACAGACGTGGCTATGCGTTATCGAACGCGAACATAACACATAGGTACAATAAAGTGGACTGTGGATAATATTCTTTAAGAGATACCTCTTTGTAACCGCTCTGAGGAGGATTTGCAAGAGCGGCTTCACAGGGTACACTGGGACGACATTATGGACACACAATATCTCATCATTCTTGGCGTCGTCTGCGTTGGGTTCCTTATACTCGGCGGCCTTATTTTGTCGCTTTCCCGCGGGAAAAACAGGGGGGAAGTACCCGCAACAAACAATCTCCTTCTTATCCAGCAACGACTCGATACACTTGATCGGGAAATGCGAGGTTCGCTTTCTGAGAGCGTAAAACACCAACAAACGGCCAGTCATCAAATGACCGGAGCTGTACGCGATGTGACGGAGCGTCTTGTGAAAATTGAAGAGACGAATAAACAAATTTTGAATTTCTCCGGCCAGCTTGAACAACTCCAGCGCGTACTCACGAATCCGAAACAGCGTGGAATTCTTGGTGAGTATTTTCTTGAAACACTTTTGAAAAATATTTTCAGCCCCGAGCAGTATCAGATGCAGTATAAATTCAAAGATGGAGAAATCGTCGACGCGGCTTTATTTGTGCGCGATAAAATTGTTCCTATTGATTCAAAGTTTAGTTTAGAGAACTATAATCGCCTTGTTGAAGCGGAGACGAGCGAAGAACGCGATAAATATGAACGCGCGTTTATCAATGATTTGAAGAATCGCATTAAAGAAACGGGGAAGTACATTCGCCCTGAAGAAGGCACGATGGATTTTGCTTTCATGTTTATTCCGCATGAAGCCATTTATTACGATCTTCTGATTAATAAAATCGGAGCGGCTCAGCAAGAAGACACAGAGAATATCCTTCAGCGCGCCGCAAGTCATTATCACGTTATTATTGTTTCGCCGACTTCGTTCAGCGCCTATTTACAAACGGTTTTGCAAGGATTGCGCGCGCTCAAAATCGAAGAACAGGCTCAAGAAATTCGCAAACGTATTGCAGATTTACGGCGTCATCTTCAAGCCTATGAACGCTCATTTGATAGCGTTGGAAAACATCTTGGAACGGTTGTAAATCAATACAATACCGCCGGAAAAGAATTCGGAAAAATTGATAAAGACATTCTCCGTATTACAGGCGAGGGGATAGATGCCGACATTTCCCTGGTAGATAAACCTCAAGTTGAAGACAGCTTCTCATGATGAAACGCCTCCTCAAGTTTTTTCTCATTCTCGTTGGAGCGGGCGGCGTTATCAGCCTCTGTATTATCGCACGCGTACAATTAAAAGATATTAATGCGATTGCGAAGCAGGCCGATGATTTGAATCCGGCGCCGGTAGCCATTGTTCTTGGCGCGAGCGTGAAACTCGACGGCACGCCCTCTGACGCGCTCTCTGATCGCATTCTAACGGCGACAGAGCTCTATCAGGCGTGGAAGGTGGAGAAAATCCTTATGACGGGCGACGATGGCGCTTTTCATGCCGATGAAGTCGATGCTATGGCACGCACGGCGCAAGAAGCCGGTGTTCCGGAAGAGGATATTCTTATCGACGGACATGGATATCGCACCTATGAAAGCTGTAAGCGCGCGGTGCAGGTTTACGATATACGCAATGCCATTATCGTCACGCAGCGTTTTCACCTTGGACGCGCGCTCTATTTATGCGACCACTTCGGAATGACCGTTCAAGGGCTTACTGCGGATAAACGATCTTACAAAGATATTATCAAGTTTACTTTGCGTGATTTTGCTGCAAGCGTTAAAGCCTGGTGGGATTTAAATATCATGGAACCGGCATCGCCGATTACGGGCTAGCGAGCTCGGTTTTACCAGTTGACAATCGTTATTTTTGTGCTATAAACCTACATCGGACTGCCCATAGTGGAAGGTCTGATCGTAACCCAAAACCCAACCAAGACAGGGAATGGCCTCACAATGAAACAAACTAATACGCTCGCGAAGCCAAACGCGATAGCTTTCTATAGTCGGCAGGGATTTGTCCCGGCTTTCGAGCATGCTCTGGCGTACGCCGGCGAAAACGGCCACGTGGCTACACTGCTCGATATCGTCGCTGGCCGTCTCACGGCCAAATCCGGCGACCCCTTGTGGGAGCTATATTTCACGACTCTGTCGGCCGTGTACGCTGGCCAGTCGAAACATGGCAAGCTTGCCATCATCATCGCACATGGCATCGGCCCGTTGAGTACGTTCGACGGCATTCTGGAAGCCTACAAGAAGCGAAGCCTCTACGGCGGTTGCATTTCACAAGAAGAATTCCGCAAACTCGAGGATGGAGCCTATGGCGAAGTCAGTGTCCTCGATCCCAAGGAACTCTTGAACACCGATCTCTTTCACCAAGCGCTCTTTGGTGAACGCTGGCGCGCGTATCTCGCGCTCGATGAAGTGCAGGACTGCAGCCCCGAAGAGTCCGGCGTACTCAACACATTTCATCCATTCAATACAGAAAATGCGTTCCTCGATTTGGCGGAGCTCCAGGATTGGCTGAAAAAAACACCGGGTGTGGCGAGCGCTCAACTCCTCTTGGTCGGAGCTCTTTCACAGGGTCTTATCTTGCTTGGTGACTCGCTCTCGCATGAAGTGCGCATGCTCGGTATGCGACCGGGAGCCGAAGAAAACCTTCATGTTCATCCGGGCCTTCCGCCAACCTATGAAGGGTTGTTGGAACAGCGCCTCGAGGCACTCTGGGAGCCAAATTCCCAAGGCAAGAAGGAGGCCACAGACGGCTTCTGGCATCTTCTAGAGATGGGTACGATGATCTTCACCGACTATCCGAAGATGGCAAAGGCAACCGATCTGAATGAACCCGAGTTTCGCGTCACCCATATCGAAAGAGTGGGGGAGCCGAAGCACTTCTGCACCACCGTCGATGGATATCATGGCTTCATGTATGACATCAATGAAGTTCAAAGAACGGCGCCTTCTGGAGCCAATTCCTACACCGTGAAGCTTGAGGAAACCGACTGGGCCAAGGGCTATCACGTTGCATCCGTTCTATTCTACAAGGCTACGGTAGACACCTCTCAGCGACTTATTCGCATGGGGGAGATCCACCAAAATTTCAAGCTCACCATGTCGATTCTCGACGACTGAGCCAACTGCCGCGTCCTACAAACTGAAACTCGCGTTCTGCGAGTCAATCAATTTGTAGGACGCGGTTTTTTTTGTATGGATGCGTTTGCGTAGAAAAAGATCGAAGGGAAAACAGGCTCTATAAAAACAAACACCCAATGTACTACAGTAAAATTTTAAGTGGTTTTCTTGGTATTTAAATTGACGTTTCTAACCACGATCTTCCGATTTGCACATTGACAAAATGATGGAATCGTGTTATATGTCTCATGTCAAAGTTTCTATGCTAAAGAATGATATTGCATCTAAAAGCATTCATGAGTTTGATACTTAATTCATTTATCCTACTACTATGGACACAGGCAAAATTTCTAGATTGACTGACAAAGGATTCGGGTTCATCACCAGAGAAGGTGAGAACAAGGACCTCTTTTTTCACTCAAATGATCTAGAAGGTGTACAGTATGACGATCTTAAAGAAGGTGAAACTGTCACGTTCGAAGTTGCTCAAGGCGACAAAGGTCCAAATGCTGTCAAAATAAGTCGAGTATAAGTAATTGTGCTCATTTCAAAAAAGAGTCCGTCACTGACGGACCTTTTTTGTTTTGTATGAAAAAGAGGGGACCGAGCTCGTAAAAGGGGATACACCCTCCGCACATTCAAAAAATCCTCGGATACAAGAACATCAACTCAAACTAAAATCTATTTGGATGCACATGAATTTAATTTTGTTAAAGCGCATCAGAAGATCATGGCTTAGAGTCCATACAATAATTAATTATTTTTACCGTTAGTGGATAGTGGCTGTCTTAGTGATTAAAAATTAATTTCCGGTAGAGCAGAGGACTTCATCGTCAAATCAAGCCCGGTTTAATCAAACTATACATGCGTCGCACAAATCAACTTACGTGACGCATTCCACGGCTAATTCTAGCGAATTATGAGCCGCCTACCTTCAATGGTGGGCGGTTTTCTTTATCCCTAGGATATCAGGAAAACCGCCCACCGCTAAGCCGCTGTCAATCAGCGGCTTTTCGTTTAGGCGCGGTGTCCGGTAGGGCTTGGGCGGGTTCATTGAAACCGCTCCTGCCAAGCATGGACCGGGCACCACGCGGGATCGCAAGGCCCCGATCAAGGTCGAGCCGCGCCGGCGGTCAATCCGGCAATTAGAGGACTTATTCAATTCATTCTTAGAGGACAAACATCTATGCTCAAAATCACCAACACCGGCGATCCGTCGGTTAAACCGCCCCTCGTCATGCTCGTGTATGGGGAAGGCGGAGTCGGTAAGTCGACGTTCGCCGCCACGGCCCCCAAGCCGCTCATGGCGGACTGCGAGAAAGGTTCGAAGTATTTCGGTTTGCGAGGAATCAAGCTCGACGTGGCTCACATCGAAAAGTGGCCAGACATGCGGGAGTACACCGAGGCTCTCAAAAAGAGCGGGTATGAAACCGCCGTCATCGACCCCATCGGCGAACTCATGGAAAAGCTCATGCGTCACATGGTGGCGCTCGGCGACTCCAAACTCGTACAGAAGGATGGCTCGCCCAGCCAAGCCGGTTGGGGATGGCTCAGAAAAACCATGCGCGATTACGTGAATGTGCTCCGGGATTCCGGTATGCACGTTCTGCTCGTCGCTCACGTGGACGACAAACCCGATGAAGATCGGGTGCTTTTGCGTCCGCTCATCACGACCAAGGTATCGAAGGACATCGTGAACATGGTCGACGTGGTCGGCTACATGACGGTCGTACAAACGGGCGACGGCGAATCGAAGCGTGTCATTTTCGTGGATCCATCGTCAGACAAATTCACGGCGAAGGATCGAACTGGCCAGCTCGGGAAAATCATCGAGCCTGACTTTTCGAAGATCGTCAAAGCCGTTCACGGTACCGAGAACTACGCGTGGTCAAAGAAGTCAGCTGTTCAAGAAGAGAAAGTGGAAGAGCCTGCCGTTCCAGCGGTCGCTCCAAAGCCACGCGTCGACCCTAATCCAGCTTTCGAGGCCGCGCGATCCAAGGTCGCCGCAGCTGTCTAATCGTATGACTGAAAAAATCATCGAGAAGCTGTACGACGGTCACGTGTCACTAGAATTCCTGCCAACCTCTCACCGTTATCGGCTCGAGGGGTCGAAGGAATACCTGCCATCAGTCACCGCCTGCACGGGAATCATCGACAAGTCGCGTGTGCTCATCCCTTGGGCTGTCGGCTTGGCTGAAAAGCACATCCGCGCGTTCCTTGAATCCAACACCGGACCGTTCTCCATGGAGGAGATCATTCCGATCATCGAAGAAGCTGTTCGCCAGCACCAGATCAAAAAAGACGAAGCGGCATCGATTGGCGACATGGTTCACGCCTACGCCGAAGCGTTCGCCTTGGCTGTTATCGGGAAACAAGAAGTGCCACAAATTCCTGAAGACGCAGACGAACGCGTTCGCGCGGGAATCAATGCCTTCCTAAATTGGTTCGTATCAAACGACGTGCAATTCCTGCATGCCGAGAAGCTTGTCTATTCGCCAACCCACGGTTTCGCCGGATTGGTCGATGCCGTGGCGAACGTGAACGGCCAGCGCACGCTCATCGATTACAAAACGTCGAAGGGCGTCTATACCGAGATGCGCTACCAAGTCGCGGCGTATTGTCTCGCATTCGAAGAGGAACACGGCAAGTCTTTGGACGGAGCCTTAATCTTGCACTTCGACAAGGAGACCGGCGTCTGCAATCCGCATCCGCTTACCGAGGACGAACTCATGAAGGATTCCTCAGCCTTCCTCGCGTGCCTTGCGCTCAAGAAACGCGAACGTGAATTAGCCAAAGTCTGATATGGAAAACTTTTACACGTTTGACCAACTTCAGGCCAAGGCACATGACGCATCCCTCAAAGCCGCCAAGGCAGGAGAAATGTTCCAAGCGGCGCTCTTGCAGGAAATGAGTTCATATCTCGCACATCAAGAAAACCAAGAGGCTTCATTCAGCGCGATCCGTGCCGTACTCGAGTGGAAGAAATCCATTGAGCATGCCAAGGATTCGCTCATCGTCGAACTTGAGGACACGAGTCCTGAAGCGTTCGCCGAAGAAACGTTCTAATCATATGCCTAAAACATGAACCATGATAGCCCAACGCAACCTTCAGAAAGTCGACGCTCTCTCGATCCTCGTCATGGGTTCAGACGGCCACGCCTACCTGCTTAGTCGCAGGCGAGGTTCCATTCACGTCTCGCTCGCGGAACTCGCCAAATGGGCGGCGAAGCGAATCTGGTGGGTTGAAGACATCCCGACGCGAAACGAAAGCCTCGTCCGGTTTCTCAATGAGGCATACGAACGGCATCTCGCCTGCAAATCGCAGGAGCTCGAGCTATCGGCCGACCAGTGGCTTACCACGGCCGATGCACTCGCAGGCAGGCTCTCGGCAAACATGTCGATTCGATCCAGGCTGGTAAGTCCATCCTGAATTTGAAGAACCTAGTTCGTCTGGGATGGGGAAGCGGACCGACCTATGCCGTCTACTCGGACGCCACGAGCCAGGCCGCCTACGGCCATCGAGACGAAGCGCTCACGGATTCAGGAATTCAGAATAGCGGGTCGGCCGATGTGAAGGGGAATGGAGAGATCACGCGGCTGAAGGATCCTCGCTCAAAGACCGTGCTGACGGTGAATACGAATTACGCCATAGAAACAATTCTGCCAGGAGATACGGTGAAGGTTTTGAATGTGCCGAGCGGAACGTCCTCACTCTTATCTGGACAGGTGTTGAGAATCCAACGAGTCGAATACGATGGGAGTCTGGCTGTACTCCATTTAGCGGATCAAGTAGACGTATTTGGAAACGAAATCATCGAAAGTCTAGGCTGATGCTTTTCGTAAGCACGATCTGTTCCAGCTCAAACGCATCGGCATGGCTACAGACACCAAGATATGATGCTAAATTGAATTCGTTGGCACGCTTCAACATTCTTTCCGCCGTCTTCATGCGTATGACCGTCGCGTGAGGAAATAGAACGTATCCTAAAAAATCTATTCCTTGCGCCCACGTGCGGATAAAGACTTTTTTCGGATGCAGCTGAAGCGATAGCGTCGTATTCAAAAACTGCTCAATATTTTGAGTCACGCCCGCAAGGCGTTCTTTCGTTTCGCTTAAAATAATAAAGTCATCGCAATAGCGAAGGTAATGTTTTTCCCGAAGAGATATTTTTACGTACCGATCCAACTCGTGAAGGTAGATATTAGCGAACAATTGACTGGTCAAATTACCGAGCGGAATGCCCTTGCCCTTGGAGACCGAGAAACTACCTATGATATTTTTAAGCAACTCAAGGGTTTGGATATCGACAATGCGTTTTTCCAGAAAGGAAAGGAGCGTGGGGTGATCGACCGAAGCGAAAAACCGCCTGACGTCGCATTTCAAAGCGTAGACGGTTCGTGTATTGTTGCGGCTCGCTTGGTGCAGGAAAGTCCTCAGCCGCTCGACGGCGGCATGCGTGCCTTTTCCTACGCGGCACGAATAACTGTCATGGATAAATCGGCTTTCGAAAAACGACTCGATGACGTTCACGATAGCCTGATGCACGACCCTATCCTTCACCGTAGCCTTATGAATCCGACGTTGTTTCGGATCGAAAATGGTAAACGGCTCATAGGGATCGTGCCGGTATTCGCCGGAGAGAAGGCTGTCGCGTAAGGAGAACAGTTTATCTTCCAAACGCAATTCAAAAGCCATCACGTCGGCTTTTGATCGCTTGCCGTTGCTGAACCTTACCCAAGCGGCGAATATATTTTCGATGGAGCAAATTTGCTCAAACAAACTTTTACTCATTCTGAATTCATTGAAGAGCCATTATGTTACCCCCCCCCGCGAAAGCAACAACACAAATTCCCGCAACCCCGGTGACGTGCCCATCGTTCGCTCCATTTACGTCGCCTACGCGTTCTGGAACGAGGTCTTGAATAAGTTTCCAAAAACGCAACGTCACGTGCTTGGAACGAAGTGTGCCGAATACCTTTTGCAAATTCTCGAACTGGCTTTAGCGGTGGCTCAAGCGAGCGAGGGGAAAGAGAAGGCGATTAGCTTGCGACAGGCAAGCGTGAAGCTGGACACATTGAAGCTACTCATTCGCCTCTGCAAGAACTGCAAATGCGTTTCCAATTCAGCCTATCTGCAAATGGAGTCGCAACTTCAGGAGGTCGGACGAATGCTTGGAGGATGGTCAAAATCGGTTTCATAAAAGCAAACCCCTGCCATTGAGACAGGGGTTTGTGATGGGGAGTCCCGGAAGAACGAAGGCACCGCCCAGTTCGAGTTGTAGTTGTCGCACCAGTTGTAGTTGAGCTGGATCTTGCGATTGTCGCTATCGAAGTTGAGGTTCGGCACGTTCGTCCACGGCTTCTCGTCGGGAACCGCGAGAGGTGTTTTCTCCTTCCATGACACCGGACCCAGACGCATCCAAGTCCTGAATTTTATGCGGGACAAACTCTGCGCTCTCCTCACGCAGCCTGTTCCAAAAGAAAACACGGAGTACCCATCATTCGCGGCGTACGCTCTCCGCATCCGTGGACGCGAGGATTCTGACGCATATGCGAGTGATAAGAGATTTCGGCGACCGGCATCCGTAAACGCCGATACATGAGCCTACTTTCCGTGCATGATTGTAGCAGATTATTGGAAATGAAAAAGCCGGCATCTACGAGAGACGCAAGCTTCTTCACGAAGCGTTGCGCTGTAGATACCGGCCAAGTGGGACCGGAGGAACCAAGGTCCGAAGACCAAGGTTCCTCCGAGCCCCAAGTGTCCGAGTGCCGAGAGCCGAGCTACTCCCGGAAGAACGAAGGCACCGCCCAGCTCGAGTCGCAGAAGACGCACCAGCCGTAGTCGAGCCGGATCCGGCGATCGTCGCTATCGAAGCCGAGGAACGGCACGTGCGCCCACGGCTTCCCGCCGGGAACCTGCACCTCGTAGCCCGGGATCCAGACGTAGGGCACCTTGTCGCCATCCATGCTCTTGACCCAGTTGGGGTGGAGCGCGGCGGCGGCGAGGATTCCCGCGTGGGGCGAGGACTTCGAGTTGCGGACATCCATCGACTTCTTGTTGCGGTTGCAACCGAGGTCGATGACTTCCCAGCGCAGGCCGACCTTGTGCTCGATGCCCTTGTGGAGCCGCAAGCGATCGGAACCGGCCTTGTCGTAGCCGTCCCAGCGCCAGTTGGCGTCCTGCTCGGCCTTCGCGCGCATCCACAGCTCGTGGAACGTGCGCTCGAGACCGGTCGTGACCGTCTCGTCCTCGTTCGCCTTGTCGGCGAGGTAGGGGACGAGGACGACCGCGACGAGCTTCTCCTCGGGCCAGGCCGGAACGGACTTCTCCGCCTCGGCGAACGCCTCGTCGGGGATGCCACAGCCGAACTCCTTGTTCCACTCGCGCACGCGGGCGATCTGCTTCTCGGTGCTCGTGAAGAGGCCGTGGACGAGGGTGAAGCGCGGGTGGCGCATCAGGGCTTCGTACATGACCTTGGCGAGCTCGTTGTCGTCGCTGGTATTCACCTCACGGATGATCTCCGCGCTGAACCCCGCGCGACCGAGACGCCCCTTGAACTCCGTGATTTCTCCGTCCGTGTTGCTGGAAAGGTTGGCCATGGTGGCTTGCCTCCTTTGGGTGCCGTTCGGCTGGTCCGGTCGCGAGGATTCGCGGCTTTAGGACTTGCCTTTGGTTTGAAAACGGCGGGCTAAGGCCAATTTCTTGGCCGTAATACGCCGTTTTCAATCTCTGTTCTTTTCAATGTTCGACAAATAAATATAGCACAAAATGGGGGTTTTGTCAATACCCATCCAAAAGCCTCGCATGTTACTCATTGTGCGGGATTGGTAAGTGGGATAGAATACCAACGTCTTTTATGAACGAAAGCCAAATTCCGCCACTGCTCTCGCTGAGAGAGGCGTCAGGGATCCTAAAGTGTCATCCAAATACACTACGGCTTTGGGACAAGAAGGGGATTCTGAAAGCCGTTCGTTTTGGCGAGCGCCGCGATAGGCGCTACAAAAAAGAGGACATCCTAAAATTCCTACAAGGGGACAAAAAATAATCAAATACAGAGGACTGATTTTTTATGAATACGACTAAAGAACAAGAGCGTTCAGAATTGCACCGCACCATTTGGCAGATTGCCAATGATTTGCGCGGCAGCGTGGACGGTTGGGACTTCAAGCAGTATGTGCTCGGCATGCTCTTTTATCGTTTCATAAGCGAGAATCTTGTCAGCTATATAAATGCCGACGAGCGCCGTGCTGGCAAAAAAGATTTTGATTACGCTTCGCTTTCAGATAAAGAAGCGGAATTTGGTCGGGCTGATACGGTTAAGGAAAAGGGTTTTTATATCCTGCCGAGTGAACTTTTTACTGCGGTCGGCAAGAATGCTCGCAACGATGCTAATTTGAATGAAACGCTGAGGTCTGTTTTTCGAAACATTGAAAACTCTGCCAAAGGCACGAATAGCGAGGACGATCTCAAGGGTCTTTTTGATGATCTCGACGTCAATTCCAACAAGCTGGGGAACACGGTTGAAAAACGCAACCAAACACTTGCAAAACTCATGGAAGCCATTGGTGGTCTTGGTTTGGGAAATTACAGCGACAATACCATCGACGCATTCGGCGACGCATATGAGTATCTCATGACGATGTATGCAGCAAACGCCGGAAAGTCTGGCGGCGAGTTTTTTACTCCACAAGAAGTTAGCGAATTGCTTGCCGAAATCACGACCGTCGGCAAGAAAGAAGTGAACAAGGTCTATGACCCTGCATGCGGATCCGGTTCTTTACTTTTGAAATTCGTCAAAGTTCTTGGTAAGGAAAATGTGCGGCAAGGTTTTTTTGGGCAGGAGGTTAATCTCACCATCTACAACCTCTGTCGCATCAACATGTTCCTGCACGATATCAATTACAATCACTTTGATATCGCTCACGGCGACACACTCACCGATCCGAAACATTGGGACGATGAGCCGTTTGATGCCATCGTTTCTAATCCACCATACTCAATCCATTGGGAAGGCGACGCAAATCCGCTTCTGATAAACGATCCGCGTTTTTCTCCGGCTGGAGTACTGGCACCAAAGAGCAAGGCAGATCTCGCCTTTACCATGCACATGCTCTCATGGCTTTCCACGAGCGGCACGGCAGCAATCGTCGAATTTCCAGGAGTGCTCTATCGCAGCGGCGCAGAACAGAAAATTCGCAAGTATTTGATAGACAACAATTATATTGATGCAGTCATTCAGCTACCACCTGATTTATTTTTCGGTACGACAATCGCCACCTGCGTCATCGTCCTTAAGAAGTCCAAGAAGGACAACAAGACGCTCTTTATTGATGCCTCTGCTGAGTTTGTTCGCGGTGGCAATAAGAACAAGTTAAGCGAAACGAATCGCCTCAAGATTCTCGATGCGTTTAGTACTCGTAGAGACACGGCGTATTTCGCTAAACTCATCGATAATAAAAGCATAGCCGAGAATGACTACAACATTGCTGTTTCAAGCTACGTTGTAGCAGAAGACACTCGTAAAGCGGTAGACATTACGGAGTTGAACACGAGAATAGCGATCATCGTCGCACGACAACAAGAGCTTCGTACAGCAATTGATGAAGTTGTATCTGACATCGAGGGAACAAAATAGGTATGACTGAACGCCAAAGCAAAATCGAAAAGATGATCATCGAACTCTGCCCGAGTGGTGTGGAGTTTAAAGAGTTAGGAGAACTCGGTCATTTTTATGGTGGATTGTCTGGAAAAAGTAAAGATGATTTCAGTAGCGGTAACGCGAAGTTTGTTACCTACATGAATATTTTTTCTAATATTGCAGTTGATACGAATATTCAACATTTCGTAAAAGTGGGCGACGATGAAAAACAGAACCATATTGAATACGGCGATGTTTTGTTTACCGGCTCATCGGAGACTCCCGACGAGTGTGGCATGTCATCTGTATTAACAAGGAAGATTGAGGAACCATTGTATCTGAATAGTTTTTGTTTTGGTTTTCGCTTGAATGATAAAAATTTGCTGTTACCTGAGTTCTCAAAATATTTGTTTAGGGATGAGCAAACCAGAAAGCAGATAGCAAAAACTGCAAGCGGAGTTACAAGATTTAATGTTTCAAAAAAGCGTTTTGCGAAAATTAAAATCCCGCTTCCGCCACTTGACATACAGAAAGAGATCGTCAAAATTCTTAATAGTTTTACAGAGCTAGAAGCAGAGCTAGAAGCAGAGCTAGAAGCAAGGAAGAAGCAGTACGAGTATTACCGCTCGGAGCTTTTGACGTTCAACGATATGGGGGGGGTACGGTGGGCAACGTTGGGTGAAATTGGAATTATGGTTAGAGGAAATGGATTGCAGAAAAAAGATTTCGCCGAAAGTGGCGTTGGCTGTATTCACTATGGTCAAATTTATACCTTTTACGGAACGTACACTGACAAAACGAAGTCTTTTGTATCAGAAGAGTTCGCGAAAAAATTAAAGAGGGCTGAAAAAGGTGATTTAGTCGTTGCGACTACAAGCGAGAATGTTCAAGATGTTTGCAAGGCGGTCGCTTGGCTAGGGGATGAGGAGATCGCGGTAAGTGGAGACGCTCTTATTTTTAAGCATAAACAAGATCCGAAATACCTTTCTTACTTTTTCCAGACGCAGATGTTTTTTGATCAAAAAAAGAAGTATGTGACAGGGACGAAGGTAACTCGTGTTTCAAGCAACAGCCTGAAGAAATTCAAAATCGCATTGCCACCCCTCGACGAACAGAAGCGTATTGTATCAATCTTAGATAAGTTTGATGCGCTCGTGAACGATATTTCAGTGGGTTTACCAGCAGAACTCAATGCTCGACGATCACAATACGAATATTACCGAGGGAAACTCCTGACTTTTAATGAATATGTCCACTAACAGTAAATACAATCTCGTCGCGGAAAATCCGCAAAGCACCGTAGTAGCGGAGTTTACTCCGAATACTTTGCGTGTCGCTCATTACCAAAGCGAGGCGGAATTGGAACGGGCATTTATCGAGCAGCTCACAACGCAAGCGTATGAATATCTTGCTATTACTTCGGAAGTTGATCTGGTAACGAATCTGCGAAGACAGCTAGAGAAGCTCAATGCTTTTACGTTTACAGATGCCGAGTGGGATCGTTTCTTTGTGAGCGAACTAGCCAACCCGAATCAGGGCATCGCAGAAAAAACAGCGACTATTCAAGAGGACTACGTCAAGAACCTGACACGTGACGATGGTACGGTCAAAAATATATACCTGCTCAAAAAAGACAACATCCACGACAACGGCCTACAGGTTATCAACCAATATGCGACCGAAGATGGTAGGCGATCCAATCGCTATGATGTAACGGTGCTAGTGAATGGCTTGCCTTTGGTTCATGTCGAACTCAAGCGTCGTGGTGTCGCCATTCAGGAAGCGTTTAATCAAATCAATCGCTATCAGCGCGAAAGCTTTTGGGCGTCAGCGGGACTTTTTGAGTACGTGCAATTGTTTGTGATTTCAAATGGTACGCATACCAAATATTACAGCAACACCACGCGCTCTGAGCATATTAAAGAAGCGAACGAGGGTGCAGCGAAGAAGGGCAAGCGCGCAAGCAACAGTTTTGAGTTCACGAGCTGGTGGGCTGATGCCACTAATCGACCAATTACGGATTTAATGGACTTTGGGAAGACTTTTTTTGCCAAGCACGCATTATTAAATATCTTGACCCGCTACTGCGTGTTTACCACCGACAGGCAGCTATTGGTCATGCGTCCATATCAGATCGTAGCGACTGAACGGATATTGAGCAGAATCGAAGTCAGCACGAACTACAAGAAGCTTGGCACGGTAGAGGCAGGCGGATACATCTGGCACACGACTGGATCGGGAAAGACTTTGACGAGCTTTAAGACGGCACAGCTCGTAAGTAAATTACCATATGTAGATAAGGTGATATTCGTCGTCGACCGTAAGGATTTGGATTATCAAACCATGCGGGAATACGACAAGTTTGAGAAAGGGGCGGCGAATAGCAATACGAGTACCGCGATCTTGGGGCGACAACTTGAAAACGCAAACGCGCGCATCATTATTACGACCATACAAAAACTGGATCGTTTTATCGGACGCAATGCTGGTCACGGTATTTTTGATGGGCATGTGGTGATTATCTTTGATGAATGTCACCGTTCACAGTTTGGCGACATGCATGCGGCAATCACGAAAGCATTCAAGAACTACCATATCTTCGGTTTTACCGGAACGCCAATTTTTGCGAAAAACGCTTCTTCCGGTGGTCGATTGGATCTCAAGACCACAGAGCAGGCATTCGGCGATAAATTGCACACTTACACCATCGTGGATGCGATCGCAGATAAAAACGTCTTGCCATTCAAGGTTGATTATATTTCTACCGTTCGTGAAGCCGAGAACATCGAAGACAAGAAGGTTAGCGATATTGATCGCGAGGCAGTGCTCGCCGCGCCGGAACGCTTGGCGAATATTGTCAGCTACATTCGAGAACACTTTGACCAGAAAACCAAGCGCAATAGTTTTTACAAATTGAAGGAACGGAGGTTGGCTGGGTTCAATTCTATTTTCGCCGTCTCGTCAATTGATGTTGCCAAAAAATACTACGCTGAGTTCAAGAAACAGCTCGCGGATGTACCGAGTGACAAACGGCTCAAAGTAGCAACGATCTATAGTTTTGGGGTGAACGATGAGGATGCAGACGGGATGATAGACGAAAATTCGGAGGATACGAGCGGACTGGACGCAAGCTCAAGAGACTTTCTCGACGGAGCTATCGTTGATTATAATGCGATGTTTGGTACTTCGTACGACACATCATCAGATAAATTTCAGAATTACTACAAGGATGTAAGCCAACGAGTAAAAGACCGCGAGGTCGATGTGCTCATTGTGGTCAATATGTTTTTGACCGGATTTGATGCGACGACGCTCAACACCTTGTGGGTGGATAAGAATCTCCGACTGCACGGACTTCTACAGGCATTTTCCCGTACTAATCGTATTCTTAATAGTGTAAAAACTTTCGGAAATATCGTCTGCTTCCGCAACCTTGAAAAAGCAACCAACGAATCCATTGCTCTTTTCGGTGACAAAGAGGCCAGTGGTATTGTGCTTCTTAAATCATATGCAGAGTACTACAACGGTTACAAAGATGGCGAGAAAGAAATTCGCGGGTATGCGAGTTTGGTGGCGGAGTTATTAGAGAAATTCCCTGTAGGGGAGCGGGTCATCGGAGAACAAAACCAAAAAGACTTCATTAAGCTGTATAGCGCGGTTCTGCGTGTTCGTAATATCTTGACGACCTTTGATGAATTCTCAGGTAACGAGATTTTAACTGAGCGCGATGTTCAGGATTACCACAGTGCGTACATTGACCTGTATAACGATTTTCGCAAATGCGTAGAGAAGGAACAAGAGAACATTAACGATGATCTGGTCTTCGAGATGGAACTCATTAAGCAGGTAGAGATAAATATTGATTATGTTCTCGGCCTCATCAAGCAATATCATGAAGATCATATCAAGAATCGTGAACTCTTGGTTGATATCAACAAAGCAATAGACTCGAGTGTTGAATTACGCAACAAGAAGGATCTCATCAATCAGTTCATCGCTTCGCTTGATGTACATTCAGTCGTCGATGACGATTGGCGGAAGTTTATGGATAAGAAAAAGATTGAAGAGCTTGAACAGATAATTTCCAGTGAGGATCTCGATCATGACGCAACGTATTCGTTTATAAAAAACGCATTTCGTGACGGTAGCGTGGCAACAACCGGAACAGCAATTACCAAGGTTCTACCACCTGTATCCAGATTTTCTCCAACAGGTGAGCGTACACAGAAACGCGAGAGTGTACTGGATAAACTAACAAAATTCTTTGAGAGGTTTTTCGATATCTCTGGTGGTAAATTCTCTGCATAAGCAATATGAACGAAATTATCTACGTCCTCATTAACGAAGCCATGCCCGGATATGTGAAGATCGGGCGAACCACGAATCTTGAACAGCGGATCCGCTCGCTTGATACAACGAGTGTGCCTTTACCGTTCGAATGTTTCTACGCGTGTACCGTCGGGGATGCTAATTTCGTAGAGAAGCAGCTTCATGACGCTTTTTTGGATCATCGTGTACGTTCGAGCCGTGAATTTTTTGAATTATCGGCCGAACGAGTTGTGTCGGCTTTAAAACTAGCGCAGATTGAAAACGTGACTCCAAAGAAAGACTACGTGGAATCGCCTGAAGATCAAAAGGCTCTGAACCAAGCACGCACGAGACGTGCGGTCTTTAATTTCAAAATGGTAGACATTCCTGTTGGTGCAGAACTATCCTATGTGAATGACGAGAACATCAAGGCGAAAGTCGTTGATAATAAATTTATTGAATTGAATGGCCAACTAACAAGTCTGTCCGCCTCTGCCCAGAAGCTGCTCGGCTATCCATATCAGGTTCAGGGAACGATTTATTGGATGTATGAAGGAGAAACTCTTGATGAACGCCGAAGAAGACTGGAAGAAGGAGGGGATAGCCAAACCGGCGACTTTTCTAAAAAATAAGCAACTCCATGGATTTCGAACCTAATCACAATGGGGCTGATGAGGAAGTAAAAACTCTCATGACGGAGCACGATCTCGACGAAGGCACCGCCGAACGGGCGCAGGAGCTCGTGGACGAGGGTCTGGATGAAGACGGCGCCGTGGAGTTGGCTGAAGAAGGATCATAGTGGTTTGTTTTTTAATCGAATTCGCGCTAGAATACAGCTAATCATGATCCATCGCTACAGAAGGTGACCCATCAGAAGCCGCTCAAGAATGAGCGGCCTGATGGGTTTTTGTATTCTCAGCTTTTCCGGCCCTGTAGTTCAATGGATAAAACAAGGGTCCTCTACACCCAAGTTCTGGGTTCGACTCCCAGTGGGGCCACCACGCCCGTGTAAGCTAATTGGATAAACTGCCGCATTCCTAATGCGGGCTTCGAGGTTCGAGCCCTCGCGCGGGCACCAACATAAAATCTTCTTAAAATCGGAGTGGATAACCCGACTTGACGCTTTTTCCGCGTCAAGCGACAAATGCTACTGCCAGTCATTATTCCTAGCTCCTACCGACGAACCGCTTGGGCTTCACAGCCCGTCCTCTGGGCATACCCGGGGATGACATTCCAGCAAGCGCTCGCTTGGGCACGATCCTCTTTAGGGCGATTGCATTTTTTGGCTAGGTGCAATAAGTTCTAAGGTGCAGGCTTCACGCATGCGAATGCATGGCGTCTGTGATCCGCCCACACGAAACCGCAAGGACTGGAATCCGAGCGGGAGTAAGGTGGGCGGTTTCATGTGCGCGAAGCGACAGGGTTAACTCTCAAAGAAGGACTTTCCGAATTTACGGAGTGGGGGATGGGTAAGTACTCCCATAGTACGGTGAGGACCTATACGGATCTCATCGGACGATTCATAACGTTCGCCGGCGACAGGCCGCTCGCGGACATCAAGGTGACCGAGATCGCCAAATACCACGGCTTTCTCAAAAACAAGGATTACGCTGATTCATCCGTCGCCTTCATGATGGTGGCGCTCCGCCAGTTCATGAAGTATCTGTTCCTTCGGCATGAAATTACGTGGGACTACCAGCTGGTGTCAGTCCCAAAGTACGTCAGTCGCTCCTACGCGCCTGTAGAAACGGAAGATGCCAGATCCATGATCGATGGCATTCGCTCTGACAGCTTCAGGAGCTTACGCGACAAGGCCATGCTCTCGTTCCTATATTCGTCAGGCGTACGCGTTGCTGAGCTCTGTTGCCTCGAAACGAAGGATCTCCGGATCCAAGACGGCCACGGCTCGATCATCTCAAAAAAGAACCGCCAGCTTCGTATGGTGTTCTGGGATGATGCCACGGCGCTGCTCTTGAATGAATATTTGCCTCAACGCGAGCTCTGGGCATCGTCAGACGCTCTATTCATCTCCATGGACCGCAAAAATAGGGGAGGGAAGCTCTCAACGAGATCGGTCCAGCGGCTCGTAGCCAATCTGCGACCAAAGAAGAACATCTCGCCGCATTCGTTCCGTCATGGTCTAGGCATGCGTGCCGTGAAGTCGGGAATACACCCTCGGTACATCCAAAAAATCCTCGGGCACAAGAATATCAACTCAAGCCAAATCTATCTGGACGTGCACGACGAAGACGTCGTTAAAGCGTACCAAAAGATCGCGGCCTAAAAAGTTCGAGAATCTGTATGGGTACTGAGTATTTGACCCTTACGGAACGGTAAGGTATCTTAGTGATCGAATAGGAAAAGTCGATAGGGAAGGGGACTTTCACAACCGAACAAAGCGGTTTTATAAAAGGTAGTATGCGTCGCACAATATATCTTATACGAACCATGTAGCCTAAAAAAGCCATTTACTGGGCTTTTTTGGCTAATAAATAAGGTCTTCTATATTCACCTATTTTTTATTTTTCCTTTAAATACACGCGTCCCGGTACTCTTACATCAATATATTCAGCATTCTCAAGACCTTTAGGCTTCGCCTGAATAAATGCCAGGTATGTTTGTACCTGTAAATCCAAAGGAACCGTTACATCCATTAATACTTCTTGTCCCTGGGGGCTGAGTACCTTCATAAGCGTGCTAGAGGCTCCTGGAGGCTCTATTTCGCGATACGCGAGTCCTAGACCCATTAACTGTTCAGACACGCTTATAGACTCCTTAGATTCCGTATTACTAAATACGCTGTAACCACTGGAAACCATTTCGTCTAAATTACGTTTAATAACAGGCGGCTCATCAGGATCAGCAACGCGTTGACCAAGGAGTCGAGCTTGAACATTCTTTTTTTCATCAAGTGTTAATTCATCTGTGACAACGCCTTGTAGATCAATCCATGCATACTGCTGTTTTGAGTGTAGAACAAAGCGTTTTGCCCTCTCCTCTATCTTGAGTCGTAAAACGTTTCTAAGCTTTTTATCCACAGTTACATTTGCGACAAAAAGACGGTCATTTAGCTTCGTCTTTAACTCTTCTGTGTTTATGAAAAGCAAATGTCGCTTTGGCCAAGGCCTCCACCCTTCCCTACTATCCAGGATGGCTAGCACTTCCCTATTCACGTCTACCGGGTCAAGGTTCTTAATCCCCTCCACCTGAACGCTATTCACGATAAAGAAGTCGCTTATAAAAAAAATATAAAGCCAACCAACGACAGCAAAAATACCGAGTATAACAAAAACCGTCTGACGCTTTGAAGCACGACGCTCGCGGAAAGCGCGCGTTAAGTCGCCGTGACTCATGGGTATCCACCGCTTTGACGACCTACTCATAGTTACGCTCTTAATCCTTCTTGAAGAATTTGATCGAGAAGCTCCGCAAATGTAATACCGGCAACTTTTGCCGACTGCGGAAACAAGGACATTTTTGTAAGCCCTGGCAGTGTATTTGTTTCAAGAACAAATAAACCGCTGTCTTGCCAGATGATGTCGGTACGCGAATACCCTTTGCAACCTAAAACCGCATGCGCATCAAGCGCGAGATTTTGAGCCTGCGTGCGAACCTCTTCCGGAATAGGCGCCGGACAGATTTCTTCGCTCGCACCTTCATACTTTGCTTCATAGTCAAAAAAAGTGCGTTTTGTGCGAATTTCAATAACAGGTAAAGCTTTCGGAATTCCTTTTTTTTCTAAGATGGGAACCGTGAATTCGCGACCTTTTTGAAAAGCTTCCACGAGACAGGATTCACCTTCTTCCTTCAGCGCTTTTGATATGGCTCGGCTCCAATCCGCTTTTATAGGCTTAACCGTGATAGCGACGCTGGAGCCACTGCTGTTTGGCTTCACAACGATCGGACTTTTTATGTCATGTGCAATGAGCTTTAACAGCTCTTTTTTGTGACGTTTCCAGTCGTCCGCTTTTATTTGAATAGCTCTGGGTGATGGAATTCCAGCTGAACTATATACGCGTTTTGCCATGCTTTTATCCATTGCAAGCGCGCTTGCGAGCACGCCTGAGCCCGTTGAAGGAATTCCGAGCGTATCGAGAAAACCCTGTATCCGGCCATCTTCACCGGAAGGCCCATGAAGCGCGTTAAAAGCAATGTCAACCTTTCCGGCCTTCGCGTCCACAAAGAGTTTTGAAAGATCCTTTTTCGGATCATAGGCTTTTCCAATATATTGATCGGGAAGATGCCGTAAAACCTCCCGTCCCGACTGGAGGGAAACGGAACGCTCGCTGGAAACGCCGCCGAGCAGCACGGCAACACGAATAAGCTTTTGACGCTTTATCATAGCTCTATTTTGCCACTCCGTGCGCGCTTTCGCAATCTTAGTCGACGACGACTCTTGGAAGCGCCGCGTTAATGCGGGTTACTATCTCGTAATTGATCATCTCCCCTTCTCCGGCTAATTCTTCTGCTGTAATCACTTCATCTCCCTGCGCGCCAATAAGAACGACTTCGTCTTCTTCTTTTATTTCCGAAACCTCCGTTACATCTACCATACACATATTCATACAAATGCGGCCGATAACTTTGCAACGCTTTCCTTTTACCAACACTTCTCCCCTGCTCGACAGGCTTACACGATCAAATCCATCCGCATAACCTATCGGCAAAACAGCGATGGTAGAATCTTTTTCCACGCATTCCGTTAAACCATAACTCACGGGCTCCCCCGCTTTCACGGGCTTTACTTGAGCGATAATTGTTTTCCATGTGAGAACCGGTTTTAATTTCGTCTCACTGTTTTTCTCATGCGTTTGTTTTTTTGTTTTGTCCGAAGGCCAGAGTCCGTATAAGGCGATACCGAGTCGGATTAAATCGAAATGCGTATCTGAATATAAAATAGCCGCAGCGCTCGCCGCTCCATGCTTTATGAATGAATCAATATTTTGTTCTTTAAAAATCTCAAGAGCTTTTTGATAGTTCATTAATTGGTGATCGGCATAGGCTCGGCTGCTCGTGTCCTCTATGTTCGCGAAATGCATTTGCACGCCTTCGATATGAACTTGCGGCATGGAAGCAATCATTTTCAAAACGCGAGGAAGATCTTCCAACTCTATTCCCTCGCGATGTAATCCCGTTTCGATGGGGATGTGAATATTTATCCGCGCATCTTTTGCGATCGCTCGAATACTTTCGAGTATGTCTTCATGAAACAACACAAAAGAAATCGATTCTTTCATCGCTCCTTCCAAACCCTCTTGCGGGATATAGCCGAGAACTAAGATCGATTTCGTCCAACCAGCTTTTCGCAGAACGATCGCTTCTTCAAGACGATCAACGGCAAGCCAACGAAGTTCTGAATCGTTTTCCCAAAGTGTTTTTGCAACCGGTACAAGACCATGCCCATAGGCATTGGCTTTCACCACGGGCATAACGGATGCGCCGGATGAAATGCGCTCTTTATAGAGTTGATAATTCGACAGCAAAGCTGTCTTTGAAATTTCAATCCACGATTTTGCGAGCTCCGGACGATGCATGGCCGTGGTTAATCAATTTTTTCAAATCCTGTGTATGGCTGCAGAATTTCCGGAACGGTAATACTCCCATCTTCGTTTTGATTCTGTTCCATAACCGCAATCAGAGCGCGAGAAAGGGCAAGCGCGGTTCCATTGAGCGTATGCGCATACTCCATAGATCCGTCTTTTCTTCGCAGGCGAATATTGAGGCGACGCGCTTGATAATCCTTTGTATTTGAGGTGCTTGTGACCTCTCCCCAGTCTCCTTTTCCTTCGCCACGGCCCCACATCCAAGCTTCAAGATCGTATTTACGATATGCCGGACCGCCCAAATCGCCGGTACAAATATCAACCACGCGATATGTTAATCCGAGTTTTGTAAAAATCATTTCTTCGAGACGGCGCAGTTCTTCGTGCAAAGCATCTGACTGTTCAGGTGCTGCGTAAATGAAAAGCTCCACTTTTGAAAACTGATGCACGCGATACAAACCATAAGACTCGCGGCCGTAAGTTCCGGCTTCCGTTCGGAAACAATGCGAGAGACCGACATATTTCAGCGGGAGCTGATCTTCGTCGAACACTTCGTCCATATGCATTCCGCCAAGCGGAATTTCCGCCGTACCAATCAAACTCATGTCGGAATCTTCCACGGAATAGACCTGCGTCTCCGGACCGCGCGGATGAAAGCCAATGCCTTCGAGAACGGAGTTTTTTGCGAGGTCGGGAGTGATGACAGGCTTATACCCTTCTCCAACCATTTCTTTCAAAACCCATTGCGTGAGCGCCTGCTCAAGAAGCACGAGTTTATTTTTTATAAAATAGAATTTTGCTCCGGTTACTTTTGCACCTCGCTCAAAATCAAGAATGTCGAGCGCTTTTCCAAGCTCAACATGATCTTTTGCTTCAAAGCTCAGTTCTCTCGGATCTTGATTTCGGCTCAGCTCTTTATTGTCCGAGTCGTCAGCTCCCACAGGGGCGTCAGGATGCGTCAGATTAGGCACCTGCATAAGAAGTGTGTTCGCTTCCGCATTCAGCTCCTTGTAGCGTGTCTCAAGCGCTGACAGCTCTTCTTTAAGCTTCTTTCCCTCTTCGATAAGACTCGGGCGATCTGTTTCCCCCGCGCTTTTCATAGCTTCCGCTATTTCATTTCTGCGCATGCGCTTCCCTTCCAAATCTTTGAGAAGATCGAGGCGCGCTTCATCCCGGCGGAGAAGCTCTTCAATATCGACGCTCACGCGGCGATTTTTTGTGTTTTCTTGGACTTCAGCTGCGTGCTCGCGAATGTATTTAATATCCAACATAGGCTTTAGAGAGGAAGTGAATCGTGGCCATCGACAGATGTCGAGTCGTTTTGCAGTGTATCGACCGGAAATGGTTTGGACAATGCTATCTCCCATTTCGAAGAGCTCTCTGAAAGAGCCTCTTCCAGTTGTCTTGCGAGCGCTGTTTCGTAAAAAGGAAGAAAAATGACATCAGGCCGCGTCTCCTGAAGAAGATTAAGTAAGTCTTCGCGTTCGGAAATACGAATTTCATCCGCAGCGCGAGCCGCTTCCAAACGCTCTCGGCGGAGTTGTTCTCCGTTTCCCGGCAATTGGCCATTTCTCGCTAAGACACTTCGATCGCTTTCAAGAGCAACGAGCAGAGACTCGCCCAATGATCGCGCTTCATCCAAATACGCCTTATGGCCCTCATCAAGTCCATCAAATGCTCCGAAACAAACGATTGTCTTCATACGCTATTCTTCTGTTTCTTGGCGCGGCAACGGACGGAGCGTTGGAAAAAGAATAACCTCTTTCAACGAATGCGTTGCCGTAAGAACGGCTGTCAGTCGATCGATACCCATCCCGAGCCCACAGGCCGGTGGCATGCCGTGTTCGATAGCTTCAAGAAACTCTTCATCCATGCGCTGAGCTTCCTCGCTCCCCTCTTCTTCCAATTTCTGCTGCTCCTCAAAACGCTTTCGCTGATCAATCGGATCATGAAGTTCGTGATAATATGCATTTACAATTTCAGCTCCTTCCACGACGAGCTGAGCGGTTGCGGATTTTGTTGGATCTTCGGGAGAACGCCCCGCGAGCGGTTTCATTTCAATCGGATAATTCAATATCCAAACAGGTCCCTTTAATTTAGCTCGAGCTGTTTTTTTGTATAACTCGTCCAAGTGCTCGCCCAATCCGACCGCGTTTGAAAAATCAACCTTAAGACCGGCCTTTTTCACTCCCGCTTTCAAGGAATCCACACTGTCATATTCGTTTATATCGACACCGGATGCTTCAAGCACCGCATCGCGAAAAGACATGCGCTTAAACGGAGCTACAAAATCGAGCTCGCTTTGCTCTCCTATGATTTTCGTCGTTCCAAGCGCATCAATACACATGGACATAATCATGTCCTCCATGAGCGAGAAAAAGGCTTCCTTATCTGCGTAAGCCCAGTACAGCTCAATTTGCGTAAATTCAGGATTATGCGCGTAATCGATACCTTCATTGCGAAAGCAACGCGAGATTTCAAATACTTTTTCAAATCCGCCGACAAGGAGACGTTTTAAGTACAATTCCGGTGCAATACGCAAATACAAATCAATATCGAGCGCATTATGCCGCGTAATAAAGGGACGCGCATTTGCTCCTCCGGGAATAGGCTGGAGAATCGGCGTCTCAACTTCCAAGAAATCTTTATCCGCGAGAAAACGTCGTAGGCTTGCCACGAGTTTCGAGCGCACAATAAAACGTTCTTTCACCTCTGGATTCGCAATAAGATCCAGTTCGCGATGACGATAGCGTTTTTCTACGTCTTGAAGCCCATGCCATTTTTCCGGAAGCGGCAATAAAGCTTTCGTGAGCATGGTCCAGGCGCTTGTCTGCAAACTCTTTTCTCCGCGCTTCGTTGTAAAAAGTGTTCCGCGAATTTCTACGATGTCACCGGGATCAACTAAATCACGAAATTGACCAAAAGCTTCTTCGCCAATTTCATCTTCTTTGAAAGCAATCTGAAACTTTCCCGTTCCATCCACGATATCGGCAAACATCATTCCCCCGTGAACACGCACGGACAGAATACGTCCCGCAATTGTACAAACGTGTTTCTCTTCGCTCCAAGTATCAAAAGAAGCTAGAAGCTCTTCCACTAATGTATCGCGCTGCGTTGTTACAGCGTACGGATTCATGCCGAGAGCTTTTAGCTTTTCCAGTTTTTCTAAACGCACCTGAGTCTCCTCCAACATAGTCGCTAGGTAACCTTTTTAATTTTATAGATAATTCTGCCCGCCGGAGCCTCCACTTCCGCAATGTCATCTTCCTTCTTTCCCAGCAGCGCGCTTCCGATTGGCGATTCATTCGAGACAAGACCTTGCAAAGGATCCGCTTCATTTGAACCGACAATGCTGTACGTTTTTTCTTTTCCATTTACTTCAACGACAACCGTTGAGCCAATACGAATAATCCCCACGGCTCCCGTTTCCTCTTCTATGACCGCGACATTTTTTAAAATATCTTCGATTTCATGAATGCGTCCTTCAACAAAACTAAGCGCGTCTTTCGCTTCGTGATATTCCGCATTTTCGGATAAATCACCAAGGGCCTTTGCGGTCTCGATACGATCTGCCAGCTCTCGGCGCTTTACGGTTTTGAGTTCGTGGAGTTCCTGCTTAAGCCTCTCAAGGCCAGCGGCGCTCATGTATTGTACTTGTGCCATAGGATAGATAGATTGATCATAATACGTTCCCACCGGAACGAAAAGCGCACGGGCTCACCCGCGCAACTTGTTTAAGAAAGCGTACTGAATCGCTTTGGGCTTGTCAACGCTGATTTAAAGCGTTTAAAAAGCTCCCTGACGCGCCGTGCGAAGCTCCCACCACTTTTGCAAAATAAGCCGAGAAACCGGAACCGCAACAGACGATCCCTCGCCGCCTTCTTCCAAAAGAACCGTGACGACAATCTCCGGGTTTTCATAGGGAGCGAAAGCGGTAAACCAGGCATGTGTGTCTTTTTCTGATGACCACTGCGCTGTTCCTGTTTTTCCCGCAACGGCAAAGCTCATATTGGAAAGCGCCCGCCCCGATCCGTCGGTGACGGTTTGGCGCATACCTTCACGTACAACCTGGAGATCTTGTTCCAAGTTATCCGCTACAAGCGGCGCTTCCGCTTGATCTTGTTTCATGAAATGCGGAACAACCAAACGCCCTCCATTGGCAACGGTCGCCGTGTATCGCGCAACTTGAAGCGGCGTGACAAGTAAATCTCCTTGTCCGATCGATAGGTTGTAGGTATCTCCCACAAACCAACGTTCTCCTTTTGCGCGCTCTTTCCACTCGGCGCTCGGCACCAGTCCCTTTCCTTCTCCGGGAACATCAATACCCGTCGGGGAACCAAGTCCGAATTTCTTCATCCAGGAAGATAAACGATCAACGCCAAGCCCGACAAAGGATTCGTAGCCACCGCCAATGGTGTAAAAAAATGTATTCACCGACAAGGCGATTGCTTTTCGAACATTTGTAATCCCATGGCCTCCCGGACTCCAGTCAGGGAAAAACCAAGGGCCGATATGCAATCCTCCGGTGGAAAGGACAGTTGTATTCGGCGTAATGATTCCTTCAGCAAGCGCAGCGGCGGCAATAAGAATTTTAACCGTTGAACCTGATGGATAGGTTCCCGCCCACGCGCGCGCAAAAAGAGGCTGGTCTTTATTTTGAATCAATGCTTTATAATACGTCGAAGACACCGAGCCGGAAAAATAATTATTGTCATAGGCGGGCAAAGATACAGCCGCAAGAATAGAACCGTCTCGCGGATCCATAGCGATCGCCGCACCTCGCGTCATGCCTATTTTTTGCAATTCATCTTTGAGAGCTGTTTCCGCCGTTTTTTGCAATTCAAGATCAAGCGTTAATTGAATATCCGTTCCATCAACAGGCGGACGATCTTCAACAAGTGCCTTCACCGTTCCATGCGCGTCCACTTCGCTCACCTGTTCGCCCAATACACCGCGTAGCATGCTTTCGTAGGAACGTTCCAGTCCCGTTTTACCAATTTCATCATTGCGCCGATATCCGTCTTCACGCGCCGTTGTATATTCTTCCAGTGAAAGCTTTCCCAAGTACCCGAGGATATGTGAAAGACTTTGTGTTTCCTCTGACTGCGGATAGCGTCTCTTTGAACCGACTTCAAGATTAAATCCCGGTAGGGACGGAAGCGCGATCGCAACATTCATCGCCTGTGCATATGGCATTTCATCGGCCACAGTTGTTGTTTCGTCGCGCGCTGTACCTGTTGCATAGGCAAGCGGCAAAAGATCATTCACGGAAAGCCCGAGAAGACGCGCTGCTTGGCTCATTTCAGATTCGACGGCTGCTTGGTCGTTTGGAAGATTGAATGGCGTAAACGTTACTTGAAAACGCGGAACGTTATCGGCCAATACGCGACCACTTCGATCGCGAATCATGCCGCGCTTTGGCGGAATAGCTACTTTGCGAAGGCGATTATTTTCGGCGAGCGCTTGATAAGAACTTCCCTGTGCAATTTGCATGTAGGCCGCTCTCCCAAGCAAAAGCGATATGGCGCATAAAAGAAAAATAGCCGCCGCCCGATAACGCGCCTTCGAAAAAGCTCGGCCGAGAAAGATCGGACGGTTTTGTACAGAGGTAATTTCATCCTCATAAAACACTTCATGGTGTATGACCGAGGATGTTCGTTTACGTCGGAATAATCGCATAACTCACTTTATGAATTCTGCCAGGCAAACGAATTTGACCGACCGACCTGAGGGGAAAAACGCCTCGTAACCATAGCGAATAGGATAAAAAGTGTCATACCCACCAACTGATCCCAAAGAAGCGTACTGAGCAGATTTGAAGGAAGCGACCAAATATAATAGCTCCCTCCAAAAAGTCTTCCAAGCTCCGAGAACAAAAAATGAAGAAACCAGTCGAGAAGCCTCCCAAGGAAAAGCAATGCGGCGGTAGCGTATAAGGAACGGTTCGTTAAAAATCTCTGCGACACGAGGCTTAGCGCGAACACGATAAGAAGCCAATGGAGGATGGGAATATCAAATGTGAAGATCCCGTATCCGGAAAGAACAAGCGCGCCCGCGAGCGCAAACGTGAGAGCGCGCGCTCTTGAGCTTGTAACGATCAGAATAACTGTCCCCACAAACAGCGGTGCCGGAACAAACCATCCCGGCAAAAATGGCAAAACGCCGACTTCCAAAAAACCGGCGATGATTCCAAGAATGGCTAGGATAAAATATTTCATCATAGACGCGGGCGAAGCGCGGCGGGGCGCAAAATATTTACAAATACAACACGTTCCAAATCAAGAAGTGGCTCAATCGAAGCTTCCAAAAACGGATCATTCGGTTTTCCCTCAACGACATTTACAACGCCGAGCGGCAAATGGCCCGGCACATGCTCTTCTGTTCCTGCGGTAACGACAATTTCGTCACGGCTCATTTCTGTTCCGCTTGGAATAAAAGTTAAAGCTAATGCTCCGTTCCCCCTTCCCTCAACAACGCCGATCAATGACTCGTTTCCCTGTAAAGAAGCCGCGACACGACTCTGTGGGTCTGTGAATAATTCCACGGTTGCCACCCGATCTCGAATTTGGCTGATTTTTCCTATAAAAATCCCTTCCTCCGCAATAACAGCTTGGCCAATTTCAACATTATCGCTACTTCCTCTATCAACAAGAAGAAGCGAACGTCCGTTTTGTCGTTCTCTTCCAATAACGCGCGCGCCAACACTGTCATAGCCGGATGTCTCAAGAAATTGAGCTTGCGCGCGCAAGGAGCGGTTCTCTTCCTCGAGCGCCTTTAAGTGGACATAGTCCACGGTCATATTATTCAAACGCGATTCCAGGTCTTGAATATGCGCGTCTTTTTCTGATTCAGGGGCGCTGTCAAAAACGTATTCTGTCGCACGCGTCAACTGACTCACAACGGGAAGCGTTATGGTTTGGATCAAGTTTCCTACCGGCTTAAATAAGCCGGCTAAGCCGAGAATCACAATCAGGATGATTGCGCCAAGAAGAATGAGCCAACGATTCAGTCGCATGTCTAAATGCCTTTTACGAGATCGCTCGCAGGAATGGCAACGTCATTCAGCAATTGTTTATCATCAAGAAGTTTTGCCGTTCCGCGCACGACGCAAGAAGATGTTTCTTCCGCAACGCGTACCGGAAGTCCCGTTCCCCTGCTCAATGCATCATCCAATCCGCGAAGAAGCGCCCCGCCGCCGGTAAGAACAATACCGCGCTGATAAATATCGGCGACAAGCTCCGGAGGCGTGATTTCAAGAATAGCTTTCACATGATCGACAATAGCTTTCACGGATCGACCAAGCGCTTCACGAATTTGCGCGTCATTTACTACGATCTCGCGAGGCAAACCGGAAAGAAGATCTCTTCCGCGCATATTCGCTTCCAGCTTTTCATTTAATTCGATGGCAGAACCAATTTCAATCTTAATGTGTTCCGCGACGCGTTCTCCAAGGAGCAGGTTAAAAACGTCTCGAGCGTATTGAATAATATTCCTGTTCATTTCTTCGCCGGCGATGGAAACGCTCTTAGAGGTTACGACGCCACTCAAAGAAATGACCGCGATTTCTGTTGAGCCGGCGCCGACATTGATAATCATGTTCCCGGCTGGTTCGCTGATATCAATTCCCGCGCCAATCGCGGCAGCAATCGGTTCTTCAACCACTAAAACTTCGCGCGCGCCTGCGCTTGTCGCCGCGTCTCCTACAGCTTTCCGTTCTACCTCCGTTACATCGAGCGGCACGCAGATAACAACACGCGGACGTGGAATTGCGAGCGCTTTGTCATTGTGAACACGTTCAAAAAAATACCTCAGCATTTTTTCCGTTACTTCAAAGTCAGCAATAATGCCTCGTTGCAAAGGTTTTGTGACCTGAATATGCGGCGGCGTCTTTCCAACCATAGCAAGAGCGTCTTCTCCGACGGCAATAATTTTGTCATTGCGTCGATTGATGGCGACAACAGATGGCTCATTCACAACGATGCCTTTTCCCTTCACATACATCAATGTATTGGCCGTTCCCAGGTCAATGCCAAGCTGTTTCGTAAAATGCCCTAAAAATCTGGACCACATAGTTCCCCTATCTTAAATCGGCGATGAATAGAATGCCACACCCGTCAAGCCCTCCCGGGCCGCCTCGAAAATATCTTAGGTCCGATGGGTTTCTTGAATAAGCAAAGCGATATACTCCACGATGCCTACAGAAGCAATGAGCAATAAGAATGACCACCAAGTGAGCCAGCTCTTCGTTGAAAGAATGAGGCTGAAAATAGCAACGACCGTTAAGAGAATTGCATGTCGAAACGCAATACGAACTTCTCTGCTTATGACATGTTTACGTTTTAATGCGTGAACACGATACACAACGCCCATAATAGAAAAACTTCCGAGCAAACTGACTGCAAGCGTCAGATAAAAAAGAATTACACCCAAAATACCGGCTTCATGCAGATTTACTTGAAAAATAACAGTGGCCCACGCTCCCCACGCGAGCAATGTACCCGCGCCCATAAACCAGAGATAGGATGCATAATTCATAGTCCTATCATAAATCAGACGTGGAAGACATTCAATGTGCGTACAATTTTTTCTCCGAGCGCACGATTCACTTCATTTTGAAATTTCGTTTGCAATAGCTTTAGTTCTTGCACGGCGGCCGGTGAAGAAGAAGTCGCTTTGAGTATACCTGATTGAAATGAGACAAAACGAACTTTGTGAGCAAGCTCTTCTCCCCAAAGTGCTTGCAGTGTTTTCTCAGCAGATTCTACAACGCGAACCGCATCGATATGTTTTTTAATTCCGGCATGCTCAATAGCTTTTGGGAGAATGCGGCGAATAGACTGAAAACTCATAGCTTTTTAAATTCGCAGATGCTTTTGAAATCGCAATAACGACAGGAAAACGGGTCCGGTTCCGGGTGAAAATCAGAGGTAATGATCGCCTCCATGCGGCTCTCAATCTTTTCGAGAAAAGCTTCCCGCTTTTTCTCACGTAGCGGTTCAACTTCAAGCTCTTTCCAATCAAGGACATAGAGGTAGGCAAGTTTGGAAACGGTCTTCCCCTCTTCTTCTAATGCAACTTGATACAGATGCAACTGCTCTTTTGCCTCCGCGTCAATCGTGTCTTTTGCTTGTCCGGTTTATAATCGTACACAGCAAATGTTCCATCAGCGAGGCGATCAATTCGGTCGATCTTTCCTTTAATGGAATGCTTCCCGAGCGCAAGTGTAAAAGGCTTTTCCACAAACGCGATATCTGGAACTGACTGTTCATAAGCTTTCCAAAAAGCCCGCACGGCCTGTTTTCCTTTTTCAAAAAATTCATCATGCTGCTCTCGGCTTTTATACCATTCATCAATCCAACATTCCTGGAAAATAGCCATGGCTTCGTCCAGCGTGACGCGCAGGGCATTCTTGGGCCATGATTGCTCTTCTGACTCTGTCGCATCAAACAACGAGCTCTGCATCGAACCCGTGCGGATAGTGTGCAGCCCTAAAATGTTTTGAAAGGCAAGATGAACGGATTGTCCAAAGCTTTTGTTAAATGTTCCGAATTTTGGAATGCGGTAAATATGTTCAAACTTGTATTGAAGCGGGCATTTGCGAAAAGCGGCAAGCTGCGTAAAACTAAATCGTTTTTTCAAATTATAATGTACAAGATCGGAAGAAAACGTTTCCGGATCCAGCTCACGATGCTGAAGCCGTTTTACTCCGTCCTCGTCAGAAGTCTGGACACCCGGAATTTCCATATCCATTTCTTTGAGAAAGGGCGAGGCCTTTTTCTCGCGTGCGCCGCCATATTGAAGTGCGCCCGTAAGCGTAAGCGTATCTTTCGCTCGTGTGAGCGCAACGTAAAAAAGGCGTCGCTCTTCTTCGATATGATGATTTCCTTCTGGAAGGCGCTCTTGAACGAGGCCGTCCGGCAAAGGAATCGATTCGCTTCTGGCGCGCGTTGGAAAACGCTGATCCACCATGGAAACAATGTAGACATGTTTGAATTCCAGACCCTTGGCGGCATGCACCGTCATAATCTTCACCAATTCCGGACCCGCATCTGGATCCGAATTCAAGCTCCCCTCTTCTCCGCTTTCAAGCTCAAGCTCGAGTTCCGCTAAGAAATCTTGAAGGGACGGCCCATGCGTTGAATGTTCATATCGGCGAATGCGGTCAGCAAAAGCATTTAAGTATTGCAAAGCCTCGCGCTTCTCACGCTCCGGAAGGCGCATCACCATATCGAGATACTCCGTTTTTTCAAGCACGAGCTGAAGGATTTTTAGCGGTGGTTCGCGTTTCGCATCTTCTGACAATGTTTCGATTGTTTTCACCAAACGCTCAACAATGCGCGTGCCATCATTGGAAATCTTTGTTGAACGAACTTGTTTAAGGATTTGCCAAAGTGGCATTCCCCGCCTGTTCGATTGATGAAGCATCTCAGCTTTGTCCTTCGCTGATACATTGAAGCTTGGCATTCCAAGTGCGCGCCACACAATGGAAGAATCATGGTGGCCGCTCATGAGCCGAAGCAACGTATGCACATCCAGAATAGTTGGCTTTGCGTACAGCCCACGTAGGGCAAGGAATTGAAACGGAATTCCCACGCGATCAAATGCACGCACAAACGGTTCGGCGGTATTGTTTGAACGCACAAGCACCGCAATATCGTCCCAGGTTAAAGAAGGGTCTTTTGCTTTTTTAGACTTAATATCTTCAACGACTGCTTCCGCTTCGTCATCGATCGTTTGATGCCAAAGCACGCCTACATTTCCACCTGCACCTCGAACGCTTTTCAATTCTTTTGATAATCCTGTGTCTGCCAATTTCACCTCAAGACGATTCGGATTATTGTTTTTAATGAAATGATAGGCATGATCCAATATTTCTTTTTGCGAGCGATAGTTTTGCGTCAGCGCGACGGTTTTCGCGTCCGGATAATCATCGCGGAGTTGAAGGATATTTGCGAGCGATGCGCCGCGAAATTTGTAAATCGCCTGGTCATCATCTCCAACAACGGTGATATTTCGAGAAGGTCCCGCCAGCATTTTTAATAATTCATACTGCGCCCAGTTCGTATCTTGAAACTCATCCACCATGAGAAACTTAAATTGCTCTTGATACGCCCGCAAAACCATGGGCCGCTCTCGAAAAAGCCGAAGCGTCTCAAGAATAAGATCTCCAAAATCCAGCGCACCCTCATCCAATAAAATACGACGATAAGCCGTGTAAGCATCTGCCAGTTCTTGAAGGCGCTTCCGCTCCCCTTCTACTGTATCCGCGTCGCCAACAAGAGCAGCCTCTTTTATATAAGCGTGATAATCTTCCGGTGTAATCCCTTCATCCTTCGCGCGGGATATGTGCTGAATGAGCGCTTGTAAAAATTTCACCGGATTCCCAAGCGGACGATAGTGATCCAAAGGAAGCTCATCAAATCGACGCTTTAACAAAAGCCAAGCGTCCGTTTCATTTAAAAGACGAAAGGTGTTTGGAAGTCCAATTTCCAGCGCATGATCTTCAAGAACGCGCTGACAGAATCCGTGAAATGTATGAATCCAAAAATCATAAGTTCCATTTGGAAGCAATTCCAAAATACGATCTTCCATTTCTCCGGCAGCCTTCTCAGTAAAGGTGAGCGCCAGAATATTTTCCGGCATCAAGTTTTTTACATCTTTCAGGTGAACGTAGCGGCGCGTTAATACCGTTGTTTTTCCTGTTCCCGCACCCGCCACAATTAAAAGCGGGCCGTCTTCATGCGTAATAGCCTCGCATTGCGCCTCATTCATGTTCTCAAGAAGATCTGGCATGTTTAGCGATTTTGCCTGCTGCGCGAGCAGGAATCAATAGAAGAGAAAATAAGAAAACGACCGCCTCTTAGAGGCGGTCGTTTTCTATTGCTGTGCGAATGCGTTCCATGAGTTCAAGATAAAATCGAAGGTTGACGAGCGTTGCGAGCCGCATCCCAAGTACTTCATTCACCGTAAAAAGATGGCGCAGATATCCCATGGAATATCGAGAAAGCTCTTGATCAAGCTCCCGGTTCAGATCCGCGTTTTGAATAATCGGCTCTTGTGATTCTTTAAATCTCTCATTTGTCACGTGAATTGTTTCAAAAAAATCCGGTTTGGAAAGATCCTCGTGTACAAATCGATATATGGTTCCGTGGCGCGCATTTCGCGTTGGCAGCACACAATCAAACATATCAATGCCTCGTTGCACATAGGCCACGATTTCATGCGGCTGAGCGCCTCCCATAAAATAGCGCGGCTTATCTTTCGGAAGTGTTTCTTGAAGCGCGTCTAAAACTTTGCATGCTTCTTCAAACGGCTCCCCAACGGACAGGCCTCCGACAGCATACCCGTCAAAGCCTATTTCCAATAATTGTTCGGCGCTCTTTTTGCGCAATTCAATATTTGTTCCGCCTTGAATAATGCCGAATAATTGCGCATCCGGATTTACGCTGCCTTCTTTTGTTTTTTCAAAAGCCTCTTTGGAACGCTTGGCCCAGCGCGCTGTCAGTTCCAGTGCTTCGTGAAGACTTTCATCTGTAGAAGGCAATTCCGTGCAGACATCGAGCACCATACAAATATCGCTTCCGATTGTGCGTTGTATTTCCATACAGAGCTCCGGCGTCAGCATGAGTTTCGCTCCGTCGATATGCGATTGGAATTCCACGCCTTCCTCTGAAAGTTTTCTCAAACCGGAAAGACTGAAAACCTGAAACCCGCCGGAATCCGTCAGAAGAGCTTTGTCCCAATCCATGAAGGCGTGCAAGCCTTTAAATTTTTTCAGAACATCGAGTCCCGGACGCAGCCAGAGATGATACGTATTTGAAAGCAAGATTGGCGATCCGAGCCGTTCTATATCAAAAGACGAAAGCGTTTTGACAGCGCCCTTCGTGGCAATGGGCATAAAAAAAGGCGTCTCAAGCCGCGCATGCGGTGTTTCGAGAACCCCTCTCCTCACATTCCCTTCGGTGGATGTAAGCGTGAAACGATTCATTATTCTAACTGTTCTTTCTTTTCCTTCATGAAGGCAGACCATTCTTCAAGTACATTGAGAAATATTTTGAATGGCGCTTCAACAATAAAGTCGAAAAAGAAAATAAAGAGATTGAAACGCGAGAATGTTTCGGAAAGCCATCTTCCTGCGCGAAGAACTGGCAGCGAGAAAAAGTCCAAAATCATTGTTGTAAGACGATCCGGCCGCACGACGGCGACGAATTCTTTTGCACTGATGCGCAAACGAAAAGCAAAAAAGCTTACAACCGAAAGGAAGAAAATGAATATAACCGAACTCACTCCGGTGAAGTGCAGGAACTTAAGTCCGCTGATAATGAGCCCGAATGTAATGATAAATGTGCCGGCATATACCAAGCCAAAAACGAAACGGGAAACGGTTCCGCGTTTTCTTTGAATACGAATACGTTTCTCCGGAGCTCCGTCTTCGGAAAGTAATTCGTCTACGCCAAGCTTAATACGCTTCACATTCTCTTTGCCCGGCATGCGAATCATGGAACCAACAAGGAACATAAGCACAGGAGGAAACGTAATGTTTGTGAGCAGAGCCGCATTATTCACTTGATGATACAGGGCGAGCTCGGATGGAATTTCAAGCGCGAGGGCAATGAAAATTTTTGTGATAAAAAGATAAATAATCGCGCGAACGGTTCCACGTCTCAATCGACCATGCGCTTCTTTCATGCGGCGCTCAGCAATACGTTCAACAGCACCATGGAGCGCTTCGGGATTCTGAAGTAGTTCAGCGGCTTGTGGAGGATTCTCATTCAAGGCCGTGCGCAAAATATTTAAAGAAATAGCCCAAGGTTTTACGGCGACAATAAATTTCTGACCAAGCTTCTGTGTGAGCGCAGCTTGAACGGAGCTGTATACACGCACCATGTTTTCCGCCATTTCATGCGGAGCCTCTACCCATTGTTCCGGCGCCATCCACAGCGGTTGATAGGCGCGCGCCAGTTTGAAACCAACCATTTCATCATCCGCCTTAATCAAACAACGATGGCAAGCGATATAAACCTGCAAACGACGATCCGTGTCGCTTAGAATATCCTCGTCCACCAAAATCTTGTCCGCGAGCTGTTCATACAGGAAGTTAATAAATCCCTTCATTTGCGTATGATCGTCTACGAGCTCTTCAAGTTCGGCGGCAACAATTCCAAAGAGCCACTCGTCATACTTTTCATCCGCAATCTTAATGCGGTTGATAACAAGATATTTTTGGATGACCGTAGCCACCTTCGCAAAAAGCGATTCAGGAAGCACAGCGTTCGGCAGATAACGCGCCGCAATAAGCTCACGAATCAATTGAACGCTCGCTGCTTCCGCATCACCCTCAAGAGCGAGCTGGCGTTTTAAAATACGAAGAATAGCCGATTTGCGAAGCAAATGGTCATCTTTGTAATCAACCGCGTTGCGGATTTTTTCATACAGAACAGCAAAACGACTCACGGCCGCGTGAACGGTGATTGGAGACGAATCGGGTGGTGGGGCGTATTCCTGCGGCTGCACAATACTTGCGAGTCGCTCGATACTCTCCCGCGCATAGGCGGACATAGATAGGTAAGATCCTAGCTCAATAAAGCACTTTTGTCGATACTATGGCGCATAAAATAAAGTAGAATAAAACCATATTCTATAGAAAAGAAACAAAAAATCCTGCTTTCACAGGATTTTTTATGTGGTGGACGCCGAGGGATTCGAACCCCCGACCCTCTCGGTGTAAACGAGATGCTCTAACCAGCTGAGCTAGGCGTCCGTTTTTTTGCCTTTTTCCGAACAAATGGTGCGGCGAGAGAGACTCGAACTCTCACAACCTTTCGGCCGCCAGCCCCTCAAGCTGGTGCGTCTACCAGTTTCGCCACCGCCGCCCCATTTATTCAGAAATACGCTCTTGATATAGCGACGGCAGAATAGCAAGCTTTATCAGGTAGGGCAAGCTCTTTTACGCCTACCTTCTCCGTCGGCCCGTTATGAGATCCAGTTTCTTTGTATCGACGCTAATATTAAATCGATCCCCTTTCCGCATATTTCCATCGACTTCAATTTCGATTTCATGCGGAACATAGATAACCGCCTCTTTAAAGGTTAAAATTGTTTGTTCTTTTGGTGAAATCCCCTGCTTTTTTCTGCGCGAAGACCGCTCTTCGACGGCACGCGGACGAATAATTGCTTCAAGCTTACCGTCCTTCGCATTTGATTCCGGCTCACCGGCCTGTTTTTGTGCCCCAAGATTTCTCACAATGATAGAGCCGCCATCTATGGGTTTTATCGAAAACTGCCCATCAATAACGAGCTCCGCATCCGGATCCTTTACAATAATTTCTGTAAGAAAATAATCGTCATTCACACGGCCAATGTCGAATTGCTCTAGAAAGCGTGCCGCGAGAATCTCAACCGCTGCCGGACCGGAAGGAATGCTTAAAACATCAGCGATGTGCGAAGGCTTGCCGACAGGTAAATATCCAACCGCCGCATCCAGCCCGGGAGCATGCCACATAAATCGGCCCAGACTCACGTCATTCCCTACAACAACAACATTTTTCGCTCCATGATGAATAACGTCTTCAACAAGCTCTTTTGTATTTCGAAACATGGCCAATCGCGCAACGCGGCCATCAATATTCCGACTTGCAAGCCCTGCCTCAATATCGTTTACCTCGCGCTCGTATCGTTTTTCGTTTAAAAATTCATCGTATAAATACGCAAAAGCCGGATTCATACGGAAAAAAGGCTAGGATTCCTCTTCGTCATCCTCCTCGGATGATTCCTCTTTGCTTTTCGACTGGAAGGCATTTTTTCCCACAGAAGCTTTTCCGTTTGTACGCCCAACTGAACTTGAACCCGCCTGTTCGCCGATATTCATTTTCCCCTCAATGGCGGCACCGGCTTCTACGGAAATTGTTTGTGCAACAATGTCGCCCACGATTCTTGCGGAAGCACTAAGCTCCAGCGCGTGTTCAACCGTTGTATTTCCCTCGATCGTTCCCGAAACATGCGCTTCGGATGCTTTTACATTTGCTTTGATAACAGCATCATTTCCAACAGTTAAGCGTCCGGACGTGCTAAGTGAGCCGTTTACCTGACCTTCGATAACGACATCGCCTTCACTTGCGAAGTCGCCTTCAACTTTTACCCCTTTTGCAATAACGGTGGCCGCCAGTGGAGCGGCGGATGATTCGCTTGAATACGCGGATTCGCGTTGTGATGGCTTTGAAAACATACGGAACAAGAGTACCTAAACGGAGCACGACGGTCAAAAGCGAGGAAAAGCCCGCTTAAACCAAGAATATTTGCCTATTCATTTTACATTTCATCCGGCAGTGGAATACCCAAAAGAGCCAGTCCACTTTCCAAAACGGTGTGCGCGGCTGCAACTAAGCGCATCCGCGCGACACGCTCCTCCCCTTCCGTTTTCAGCACGGGAACATCTCGATAAAAATCATTCACGCGCTGCGCCGTCTCAAGACACCATTGGCCAATAACGGATGGGCGAAGCTCAGCTGCGGCGGTTTCGATTTTCGATGGAAGCTCGGCGAGTATAAGCGCGAGCCGTTTTTCCGGCTCGTGGTCGAATGAAAAAGGCAGCTCACTATTTGAATCAATTTTTTGTTCAGCCTTTTTCAAAATGGAAGAAAGACGCGTCGCGGCGTATTGGCAATACGGTCCCGTCGCTCCTTCAAATGAAAGCGCTTGTTCAAGATCGAATGTAAATATTTTATCATTGTCCTGTTTGAGCATGCTGAACTTCATTCCGCTCATAGCAATGCACCAAGCCGTGTGCGTAATCTTTCCTTCGCTCCATTCATTTACATGACGCTTCTCAATTTCTGTTCGCGCATAGGCAAGCACCTGATCACGCAATTCTTTGTAGCTCACAATATTTCCTTCACGGCTCGACATGGCTCCTGACTTGAGCGTGACAAATTCATACCCGATGAATTCGGGAATCGGCTTCACGTCCATCATCCCCAATGTCGCAAACAGCTGTTTGAAATAATGCGACTGTCGGCTGTCGACAAGAATCAAGCTACGCTCGGCGTTCGGATAGTCTTTCAGCTTCTCTTCCGCAAGCGCAAGATCCTTTGTTGCATATAAAGACGTTCCATCGGATTTTCGTACAAGGAAGACACCAAGTTTCTTTTCTTCAAGATCGACGATTATAGCGCCTTCGCTTTTCTTTGCGATCCCCTTTTCTAATAAATCGTCCACGAGTTCCTGTCCGCGCGTGACAACTTCAGATTCAAGATATTGCTTTTTAAAATGAACGCCCAACTCGTCGAAGACTTCTTTCATTTCATTCAAAGACCAACGACGCGTTTCCAACCAAAGTTTTTCCCAAGCCGGATCATGTGCTTCCAGTTTTTGAAGCACAAAGGAAACTTCTTCTTTTCCTTCGGGACTCTCATCCATTTTTTGCGTAGACTCAGCGTATATTTCACCGAGATATTCTCCCGTTTTCTTTTCCGCTGGGATTGTGGCTAAGAGCTTTTCTACATCCGTAAGGCTAAAGCTGGAAATATCAAAGCCTCGGCTCTTCGTAAGATGCCACAAACATTTTGCGACATGCGCGCCCACGTCTCCAAAATAACTGACTTGAACAACTTGCCAGCCGACATGCGTTAAAACGCGATCAAGCGCCGCGCCGATTAAAAAGTTTCGCAAGTGGCCAACGTGAATAACCTTATGCGTGTTTGGCTGCGCATATTCCAAAACGAGTTCTTTTCCCTCCCCGGAATTACTTTCGGTAAAAGCTTCTTTGGAAGTTTCTATTTCTTCTACAACGCGATGCACGCAATGGGGAATGCTGAGCGTAAAGTTCACATAAGGTCCTTCCGCGGAAACGGAAGCAAAATCGGATTGTTCGATTGTAACTTTACTCGCAATTGATTGAGCCAATTCTGTGGGATTTGTCTTTTGCTCTTTCGCCAGTTTAAAACACCCAAACGCAAAATCACCGATTTTTGGATCCGGCGGTATGGTTAATTCGTTTCCCTCTATCGTTGTTTCCGTAACAGCACTTAATTTCTTTGCAGCTTCCGCTTTCCAATGATCGATCAGATTCATACAATCAGTTTTACGAAATGTCTTTTTCCTTTTTGAATAATGAGACCGGTTTTTTCAACAAAAAGTTCTGCGTCATAATCCGTAAAAATCTCATCATCAACGCGAACCGCGCCCTGACTTATAAGCCGTCGCGCATCCGTTTTTGATGAACATAATCTTGACTCAACAAGTGCGTCCACTAAAAGAATACGCGGACTACTTACTTTGTGCTCAGGGATTTCCGCGGGGAGCTCATGTTTTGAATGGATGCTCGTAAAATGCTCAGCCGCCTGATCTGCGGATTCCTCGCCCTCAAGCCAAACAACAATGCGATACGCCAAGTCGCGCTTAAACACCATCGGATTCTCCCCTGCCTCGATCTTTTTCGCAATGTCTTTCACGTCTACTTCCGGAAGATCTGTACAAAGACGATATCCGGGGACGATCATGCCATCCGTCCAGCTCATAACCTTGCCATACATATCTTCAGGAGAATCTGTGAGTGCAATCATATTACCCTCGGTTTTCCCCATTTTTTTGCCGGTTGCATCCGCCAACAGCGCATTCGTGATCACATACTTCTCTTTTCCTTTCACCTGCTTCAAAAGCGTACGCCCTGCGAGCATGTTAAAAGTCTGATCATTTCCACCGACTTCTCCGTCAACATTCATCGCCACGGAATCATATCCCTGCATAAGCGGGTACATGAATTCATGCATATAAATCGGCTTGCTCTCTTTCATGCGATTTTCGAACATATCACGCTCAAGTAGTTGCTGAACGGTGAAATGAGAAGCAAGATCAACAATATCCGCAAAATTCATCTTTGCGAGCCATTTACTATTGTATTTCAAGTCGACGGGATTTTTTCCTTTAAAATCGAGAATGCATGCCGCTTGTTTTTTGTAGCGCTTACAATTCTCCAGCACCTGTTCACGCGTAAGCTGTTTTCTCGTTGCGGACTTATCCGTAGGATCGCCAATCATGGCGGTAAAGTCGCCAATAAGCAAAATGATTTTGTGACCAAGCTTCTGAAGCTCCGCCAGCTTTTTCATGGTAATCATGTGCCCCAAATGTAGCGTGGGACCTGTTGGGTCAATTCCGTAATAAAAGGTGAGCTGCTCGCCTGAAAGAAGACGCTTTTTAAACGCCTCTTTTGATGGGTAGATATTTTCAACGGCATGCTTGAGCAGCCAGTCAATTTTTGCGGAGTCCGTAGAAGTTTTTGGCATAACGCTCAAATATTAGCGAAATATTCGCTTTTGGGCAATCTAGTCGCCATGTAATTTAAGATTTGGTAATACTTCGCCATCGCGAACGAAACAATCGAACCATAAACGCATCTGCCGATCTTTTTCTTCCAGGTGTTCGGAAAGACGATGGTCCCCTCCCTCGAATACGATAAGCCGACAGGGACGCTTATTTTCATAGAGCTTTTGCGTAAGATCAAGCGAATCAAGAACCGACACGCGCCAATCGCCCGTTCCATGCATGAGCAGCACCGGCGTTTTTTTTGGAAACTTTTCCGGCCAATGGATAGCGGAACGCTGTTGCATCTCTGCAGTGGTGTAGTTTGTAAGTTTTTGAATATACTTCTTGAGATCGAGACGCATACGAAGATTACGCTCCACGTCTGCGATACCGGCCACCGTTACCGCCGCTTTAATCCACTTTACTTTTGCAAGCGCGAGGTACGTCATCATACCGCCGCGGCTCGAGCCGTACATGCCTATTCTAGCAACATCAGCTTCCGAAAGCTCTGTTAGAACCTTTTGGCAATTAATCACGTCTGCGAGCGTTCCTGAGCCGCCAAAGTCCTCCTGACCTTCACTGCCGCCACAACCCGAATATTGCGAGCCAATGGCAATGTAACCCCATTCCGCTATGCGCCCGAGGCGCAGCACGGCTTTTGCGAGCGTATACGAACCAAAATCCCCCATGCCGCCCCTGTTGGCGATGATACAGGGCTGTTTTCCGCGAACACGCTTTGGCATTGCAAGATAGCCATGAACTCTGTGATCGCCAGATTGATAAAGAATATGAAAAAGCCGCACGCTTTTTATCAAGGTTTTGATTTTTTCAAACCCCGCTTTCTGCGTTTGCTTTTTTACTTTTTCTAGTACTTCCGGCGTAAAGATGATTTCTGTTTTTTCGATAAGCACGCCGGATTTCTTCATAGCTTTTATGTTAATAAGTTCGACCTGCTTTGAAGCGCCTCCTCTTTTTGTTTCGCTTCCGCAAGTTTTTCCGACATGGTTGCGACAACCTGCTCCGGCGCTTTATTTATGAAATCGGCGTTTTGTAATTTCTTTTCTGTTACAGCGATATATCCCGCAAGCTCCTGAAGTTCGGAATGTAGCTTCGCCTTTTCTTTTTCAACGTCAATCGCTCCGGCAACATTTAATCCGACTTTTGTGTTTCCAAGTGCGGTAACCGCCCAATCTTCCGAAATGGTTTCGAGCGGCTCCACATCTGAGGCATTTGTCAGGCGTTTTATCCATGCGATATTGTCGCCGACGAGTTCTTCAACATCGAGCTCCGCATCGATGGCGAACGTGACGGCTTTTGCCGGTTCAATATGATTTTCTGCGCGCAAACGACGCATCGTTGTTACGATTTCGCGCAGCGTCTCAAATGACGCCGATTCACCATGGGATGCATTCACAAGCTCCGGCCAAGGCGCAACCATAAGCAGATTCTCTTCTGAAGAACCTTCTAATTTCCAAATGTATTCCGTTACAAATGGCATGAAGGGATGCCAGAGTTTGAGAATGGTGAGTAGAATTTCCTGCAAAATTTCCGCTTTGCCTTTTTCTACTTTTGCAATTTCGAGATACCAATCAGCTAAATCATTCCACGTAAAATCGCGCAAAGCTTCGCCCGCTTGCGAAAACTGGTAGGCTTCAAGTTTCGCGGTCATGGAAGCGGATACATCGGCCAAACGCGAAAGGATCCATTCGTCTGCGAGCGTTCGCTCTCCTGTGCTCTTTTGCTCCGGATCTTCCATTTGCATCAGAATGAAACGAGAAATATTCCAAAGTTTATTTACAAAGTTGCGTCCGCTTTCAATCTTTTCGGTAAAGTAGCGCGAATCATTGCCCGGCGTAATACCGATGAGCAAACTAATGCGCAAAGCATCACAGCCATATTCTTTAATGACTTCAATCGGATTAATGCCGGTTCCGGCGGATTTTGAAAACTTTCTTCCGTTTTCATCGCGAAGAATGCCATGAATATATGCGTCTTTAAATGGAATGTCTTCAAGCGCATACGCGCTCATAAGAATCATGCGCATGAGCCACAGATACAGAATTTCATAACCCATGGTCATCCAGCTCGTCGGATGGAAGGTTTTTAAGTCTTCCGTTTTCTCCGGCCAGCCGAGCGTAGAAAAGCACCAAGAGCCTGAACTAAACCAGGTATCCAGCGTATCAGGATCCTGTTCCCAGCCGTTGCCCTCAGGGGCTTCTGTGCCTACGTAAATTTCCTCCCCCCGAGACCAAACCGGAATGCGATGTCCCCACCAGAGCTGCCGCGATAGACACCAGTCGCGCAAATTGTCTACGCGATCGAGATAGAGTTTTGTAAAGCGATCCGGCGTGATAGCCGTTTTCTTTGAGGAATCTCCATCCAAACCGATTGTGACAGCTTCACGCATGAGTTCACGTAAGCTCTTTCCTCGGCTTGGAATAACTTTGTTTACATCAAGCCACCACTGCGTCATCGGGATAACTTCAATCACATCTCCGTAACGATCAGAGGTACCGACATTTTGTATAACTTCTTCCTCGTGTTCCAAAAGCCCTTGATCTCTGAGTTTTGCGATAACTTTCTCGCGCGCTTCTTCGACGGAACAGTCGGCGAATTCCGCGCCGCAATCCGCCATCATGCGGCCACGCTCATCAATAACCGGAATAATCGGAAGGCCGTGGCGTTCTGCAATGTCGGCATCGGTCATGGAATGCGCCGGCGTTACGCCAAGCGCGCCTGTACCGTAGTCCGGATCAACCGCTTCATCTGCGATGATTTTTAGGCTGAGCTTCTTTCCGCAAAAATCCGCTTCAAGCGTTTTGCCGATATATTCTTTGTAGCGCGCATCATCCGAATGGACGGCAACAGCCGTGTCTCCGAATTTCGTTTCCGGGCGCGTGGTTGAAATCGACATTGGGAAACCCTTTGCATACTTGAATGTATACAATTTTCCTGGGCGCTCCACATATACAATTTCATCGTCGGAACTGGTTGACTGTCCTTTCACGGACCAATTCACCACGCGATAACCACGATAGATAAGTCCGTCATTGTACATGCGCACAAAAAGTTCATTAACGGCTTTACTCCGAGCTTCGTCGAATGTGTACGCAAGACGAGACCAGTCACAGCTCGTTCCCATTTTGCGGATTTGAGATAAAATCGTTGCCTTTGATTTTTCAGCAAAGGTGCGAATTTCTTCCACGAGCTTCTCACGACCAAGTTCTTGGCGCGGATTTTTCATCCCTTGTTCCATCAATATCTTTTCAACCTTTGCCTGCGTTGCAATCGCTGCGTGGTCTGTGCCGGGGAGAAGCAAGGCTTTTCTCCCACGCATGCGCTGAAAGCGAATCATCGTGTCCATGAGTGAATCTTCAAGTGCATGGCCCAAATGCAAAACACCCGTCACATTTGGCGGTGGCATCATGATACAAAATGGCTCGCCATTTTGATTTCGATCGGGTAACTGATCCGGATTGAAAAATCCCGAAGCTTCCCATGTTTCATACATCGCGTCTTCTACGCTGCTTGCATCGTATGCTTTCGGCCACTCTTTTTTATTAGGCATAGTATTTGCCTATGGTAACGAACAATCCTTCTTGCGCCTAGACCTTTCCTTATTGAATGAATGAAGGGATTTTTTGGCTTAAATAAGGGAAATATTGAACCTCGCCTATTTAGGCCGATTGTTTGACATTTTGAGCATTGTCCCGTATTATGGGCTATTCGCTCAATATTTTGCGAATATTCATTTCATGGCCTTGAAGTCACATGAACAGGTGGTTGAGCTTGTAAGCCGCGCCTCTCATATCCTCGTCGTCACGCGGGAACACCCGACGGTTGATTCGGCTTGCGCGGCGATCGCAACAGGTCTTCTTCTTGAAAAATTAGGCAAGAGCTGTGATGTGGTTATTCCCGGATGGCAGGAGGCAGATCGCCCAAAGTTCCTTTCCGAAAAACCGCTGGTGCATGATACGCTTGGCGCCATTCGAACTTTTCATCTTACGCTTGATGTGAGCCGTGTTCCCCTCTCCGAGCTCATGTATGACGTGAAGGATGGAAAGCTTGATATTACCGTCATACCAAAGCACAGCGAATGGACTCCAAAGGACTTTACATTCCGCCATGGGGATGATCGCTATGATCTCGTTATCGCGCTTGATATTCCGGATATGGCCTCGCTCGGAGAAGCATTTCGTTCAAAGGCCGATTTCTTTTATCGCACGTCTGTTATTAATATTGACCATCATTCTACGAATGAATATTGGGGCCAAGTAAATCTTGTTGATTTAAATGCCGTAAGCGCAACGGAAGCGCTCTACACGTTTGTGAAAGATTGGAATGATATGCACCTGACGCCGGATATTGCGACCGCGATTCTTGCCGGGATGATTTCGAAAACGCGCAGCTTCCGAACAGCGAATGTTACACCACGAACGCTTGCCGTTTCTTCGGAGTTGATTGAACGCGGAGCACGCCGCGGCGAAATTGTTACTTCGCTCTGGCGAAATCGTTCGGTTGCGACTTTAAAACTCTGGGGACGCGCGCTCGCCCGGCTCGAACAAGATCGTGATATTGGACTTGTTTGGACTTCGCTCACCGAAGGAGATTTTCTTGAAGCCGGCGCAAAGCCTGCGGACATTGAAGGTATCGTAGACGAACTTGTCGCCTATGCGCCTGAAGCGAAAGTCGTTGCGATTTTCATGCAGGAACGCGACGGCATTCGCGTACATGTTTACGCAACTCCCCCACTTTCAGCAGCCGAGCTCCTACGTCCTTTTGGCGGAACCGGAACACGCGATCGCGCGGTGTTTATTTCTAAAGAAGGAACGGATCTAACCAAAACCGCGCAGAATTTCTTAGAAAGACTGCGCGCGATGATTCCCAAAGATCCTGTTTAATTGTTTTATGCGTCAATGTGGCGTGTGACACCGTGCTCCCTTTCTAACTTATCTCGCTTCATCTCTGCCTTTTCGAGTAACATGAGGGCTTTTGTGCGCTTTGCAAGAAGCTGGTCTCGCATCTCACGATAGGCCGGATCATGCATACGTTCATCATAGTCATTGTCAAGATCGATATTATGCTCCTTCGCCTCATTTAATATATCCGACAATTCTTGTATGCGCTCGTTAATGAACTCTTCATACTTCGTGTAGTGCTCCTGCGCTCCCCGCTTGCGCTCTTCTTCTGCGCTTGGTAGTTCAAGTGATGGCGTTCCAAACATTTTCATAGGTTGTAAATATGTTAGCCCAAAAAGAAAAAGAATGCGAGCGCATTCTTTTGTGTACAAACTTTTTATAAAACACCGTCGATAAGAGCTTGTAGATTCGTCTGAATTACGCGAGCTCTTTTTTTAATTCCTCCCAAATCGGCGTGTTTTCTAATGCGCTTTTGGATATATTGAGAAAGAAGGGGCCCTTTGCTTCGCGCATGAATTTACAACGTTCTTTCGCCATGGTGTGACAGCTGCGTAGATTATCTGTGATGTCTGCCGTTTTAATCGCCCAGGCTTCTTTGTCGCCTGCTTTAATGAGATTTGCCATCATCACAATCCAGCGCTCGCTGCCATCTTTAATCCGCTCGTCATGTGTACAAAGAAGAACAAGCTCCCTAGTTCTATCGGAAAAACCGAGTTCTCTGAGCTCTGCTTCGGTAACTTCGGAGTCTTCAATAGTGTCGTGCAATAGCCCGGCTAAAATTACGTCTTCCGCATAGCCATATCGCTTTAGCGCATCACGTACCCGAAAAGAATGTTCTGAAGCGGGTTCAGAAGAACCTTTTCGCGATCCTAAGATTTTTGAGCGCACCAATTCCTCTGCAACGCTCTCGAGTTTGTCTGACATTAGATGGTTTGTGTCTGCGGATTCATGCCCATGATTTGCGGCAAAGCATAACGCAGTTTTTTAACATATTGAATGGTTTCCGCATGCAAACGCGAACGAGATTTTATTTCATAGGGCGCGAGTTCTCCGCTTATTTGCTCGTCCCAGATCTGCATAGCCGTTTTTACTTTCGCGTATCCGCCATTATAAGAAGCGGCTAAATATTCCTTCACCTTTGCGTCACCCATACCAATCTCTCGCGCCACGGATGGGAGCGAAGCAAGCGCATCATCAAGATATGCGGCTTGCGCACGCACGGCATTTTCATGATCAAACATGCCCGCTTCAAAATCCGGCGTTAATGCGAGCTGCGTTCTGCGGACAAAAGAGGTATATGTGCTTGGCATGAATTGAGCGATACCGAGAGCACCGGCTCCGGATTTTGCATAATTATATGTACTTCCTTTATTAAGTCCGAATGTTGCCAATACGCGATTGACTGCATCTTCCGGATTTCTTGATAAAGACGTTATATCGCTGTGCTCGATGATAATGAGCGTTTTTAAAAGATCTTTGTCCACAACGTCCGCCATGAGTTTTCCGGGATAAGCTCTCGACGGAACCTGCTTATCTCGCATGACTTGAAAGGCCTGATCGACTACATCGTTAATATAGTTCTCCCCTTCTTGTATGACCTCTGGAACATACAAATCTTTTGAGAAGGGCGAATAAACCACGTCATGCACTTCATACTTGGACGTAGCAATTTTCTTCAAAATCGGATAGCGCACGGCAACAACGAGCGTATCTTTGTCGCCAAGCACATATTCGCTATTTACGTAGTTCGTACGCGCAACTTTTACATCTGCATCCTGCTCAAGCTGAAGTTGCGTGCCATTTTTCTTTCCCTTAAGAAAGGTGATTTCTTCGGTTCTTTTATTCCAAACAGCAAGCGTCACATCGCGCCAGGTTGCATCGCTCGTCACGATTTCTGGAGCGGAAAGTTTTGCTTCGTCTTCGTCGATTTGTTTCTGTAAACTTGCCTGAGCCCTTTCTACCGCGGCAATCATCGGAGGCTTTTGTTCCACGTCGGCCGAGAGGCTGTCACTCGTGTCTTCAAAAATTAAATTGTTCGGATCCAAACCTAACTTTATATAGAGATCATTTGCACTCGCCGCATGCAGACCGCTGCCCGGATGATAGAATGTTCCATCAGCCATTTGAAAAACCTTTGGCGCTTTCACGCGAGATGCGACTGCGGAAGTTGCCGTTGGAATTACTGGCGCCGAAACAAGCGTCGCGCTATTGCTCGTTGTTTTTAGTTGTTGGAGAACTTCTTCTTCGGTTGTTCCATGGATACCGGAGGCAGGGTGATAATAACTGCCATCCGCCATGTGAAAAATGGTTATCTCCGCTGCATGCGCGCTTGTTGTAAGCGCAAAAAAAAGAAAAACAGCAGCAGCGAGTCCTAAAGAGCGTGGAACGGGGTCATTCATACGAAGATATCGTAGAAAGCGGACCACGATATGTCCAGTGGAGAACTTCGCTATTTATGCTCTTCTTGAGCGCAAATTCGGTTTCATGCCAATCCCTTTTTGTTGTCTTTCTTCATGAGAAATAAGGCGAAGCGCCTTTGAAAGAAGACGATCGAGATTGCGATATCCGCTTGTGGAAAACGCCTTATGCGCTTTCACCCATGTCGCCTCCCAAATCGCGCCTTCACCCGTCATTATTTCCTTTGCTTCTGGAGAGGCTTCGAACAAAAAGAAGTGAACGGTTTTTTCTATGATGGTTCCTTCACGTCGAAATCGAAAAAGCGTTCTCCCGATAGGAGCAATGAACTTTAGATTCTCGAGACCAGTTTCTTCTTGAATTTCACGAACAGCCGTTTCTTCAAGCGTCTCTTTGTTTTCTTGATGTCCTTTTGGAAACGTCCATCTATTGTACGGATCTTTAATGAAGAAAATCTCTACATGTCCTCCCCGCCTTCGATAAATAATACCGCCCGCAGAAAGCTCCGTGCGAAAATGGGCTGCCCGTTTTTGATTATTCCCCCGCCTTGTCCTTTGCGGGCGCGGGTGCCGTCCCGTCGAGGATCCCGATCGCGCGATCGAGCTGTGGGTCGATTTGTTGTTCATAGTCAGCTGTGGTTCTTTCAATGACAAGGTCCGGTTCAAGGCCCGTGCCGTTAATCGTATGTTCTTTCGGAGTAAGCCACTCCGCAATTGTTACTTTCAAAGCCGATCCGTCTGGAAGGTTCACATAATCTTGAACGGAACCTTTTCCAAATGTTTTTTCACCTACAATCATTGCAAGACCATAGTCCTGAAGAGCTCCCGCTACAATTTCTGAAGCGCTGGCTGATCCGCCATTTACGAGAACAACCGTCGAAATACCGGCAAAGCGACCATGCCCCGTTCCTTTTAAGGTCTCCACAATTTCACCTTGTCGACGTTCTTTCACAACGACATCTTCACCCACCCATTCGCCGGCCATGAAAAGCGCCGTATCGAGAAAGCCGCCAGGATTACCGCGCAAGTCCAAGATGATGCCTTTCGGATTCTTCTGCGCGGCATCGCGTACAGCTGTGTCAAATCCTGCACGCGTGTCTTCGTTGAAATTCGTGACGTCGATTTTAATAATGCCATGATCCAGCTCTTCGCTTTTCACGCTCTTGATCTGAATTTCATCGCGCATGATCGTTACGTCGAATGAAGGTTTATCTGCCTTTTCACGATAGATACTAAGAACAACGTCCGTTCCTTTTTCTCCGCGGATTTTTGAAACAGCTTCTTCCACGCTCCATCCCGTTGTATCAACGCTGTCTACAGCGGTAATAAGATCACCGGATTTCACGCCGGACTTTTCTGCTGGTGATTCCGGAAGCGGAGCGATAATGGTCAGATGATCATTTCTCACGCCTATTTCAGCCCCGATGCCACTGAATTTTCCAGATAAAGCTTTCTGAAACTCTTCCGCATCTACAGGCGGAAAATAATGCGTGTAGGGATCATTCAAACCCGCTGCCAAGCCCTGCATGGCTCCATAGAACAATTCTTTGTCGCTTATGGGCTGTTTATAATATTTATCTTTTAAGAGTCGCCAGATATCCCAGAACTGTCGAAACTCTACATCTTGAGACACGATATCCGATGGAGGCGTTTGGCCAATACCGACGACCGTTCCGCTCGCTGAGTAACTTCCCGAAATCGGCAAAGTCGATGCTTGTGCCTGCGTCCAAGCGCGACCGATAAAGATGCCGAATACAACACCTATAATGAGAAGGGGGAGAGCAAAACGATAATGCGCCTTGTTCTGTTTCGATAAAATTTGAATCATAGATTATTCATGAGAAATTTGAATGTCTGCTCCCAGAGCTCTTAGACGCTCATCCAGAGCCTCGTATCCGCGATACACCATTTCCGCATCGTGAATAATGGTTTCCCCTTCCGCGATCAAACCAGCGAGCACCATAGTCGCACCCGCGCGAAGATCGAGGCTTCGAATCTCCGTTCCTCGCAGAGGCGTTGGTCCGGTAATGATCACGCGATGCGGATCCGCAATAACGACATTTGCCCCCATCTTAATCAGCTCGTTTACATAGCCCATGCGTCCTTCAAAAAGCGGATCTTGAATTAAACTTGTTCCATGCGCTTGCGTTGCAATCAAACCGAATATGGCTTGAAGATCGGTTGGAAATCCCGGATAAATAAGCGCCTGAAGTTTATGAAAGGCATTCATCCGACCCAGCGACTTTACGCGAAGTGATGTTTTGGTTAATTCAAAAGGAATTCCGGCGCGACGCATCGCGCTCACGACTGCATCAAGATGTTCCGGTACAACGGTGCCAATTTCGATGTCTCCTTTTGTCAGCGCGGCTGCAGCGGCAAATGTGCCAATTTCGAGCATATCAGGAACGACCGTCCATGCTTTTTTTGGAGCCTTCAAAGACGAAACGCCTTCGATCTCAATTTCATGCGTTCCCACGCCTTTGATCTTTGCACCGGCAGCATTTAAGAAGCGGCAGAGATCTTGTACATGCGGTTCGGCGGCTGCAAGACGAATACTTGTCTTCCCTTTTGCGTACACGGCAGCCATCACAAGGTTTTCCGTTGCCGTTACGCTAAATTCGGGAAGGATAATGTAATTTCCTTTCAGCTCTTTCGTTCGCATGCACAAACTTCCATCTGATTCCGTTTCAATATTTGCCCCCAGAGAACTCAAAGCGAAAATATGCGTATCAATCGGGCGATTTCCGATTGAGCATCCGCCCGGTTCCGGTACGAGGATTTTTTTGAAACGAGCGAGCATTGGTCCAAGAAGCAGAATCGCAAAACGCATGCGCTTCATTTTTTTCTTGTCGAGCTTGCCCGGATCAATATTTTTCGTATTGATGCGAAGCTCATGCTCTTTCACCCATTCAACTTCTGCGCCCATGCCTTCAATAATCTCCAGAAGATTTTGAAGATCCGTGAGCTTCGGAACGTTTTTGAAATACACGTCCCCTTTTACAATCAACGTGGCTGCGACAAGCGGCCCGATTGCGTTTTTCGCTCCATTGATATGCGCGCGGCCCTTCAATTTGTTGCCACCTTGTATAACCATTTTCATATAGCAATGAAACGGATTGAGGGTAATGGAGAACGCTTCTCTCCGATTCTCAATCCGTCAAAATTTTCTTTTTTCTAGATTCTCGACGCGTTTGAGTGTATCCTTTCTTCAACGCTATGTCGAGATCCGTTTATCGCGCCCCATTTCACCGACAGATTATCCCCTGGATTTTTGCTGCCATCTTTTTTGCCACGGCTCCTGTATTGATTTTTTACACAAGTGGTTACCGTCTCAACACAAAAAAAACCGTCATCGAACGCAATGGAACGCTTATTGTCGATTCAACGCCTCGCGGGGCGCGCGTTTATATTGATGATACGTTTACCGAGAAATATACGCCGGTTACTTTTCAAAACATGGCTCCCGGCGACCACACGATCCGCCTCGAACGCGATACCTATCACCCATGGGAAAAGCGACTTAACGTCCGACCCGAGCAGGTAACGTTTGCGAATACCGTTTGGCTTTGGCGTGACGTGGAACCACAACTCGTTCTCTCAAATCCCGTTACCGCACTTACAAGCAGCGCCCAGCGGGGACTACTTGGTATTGCATCAACATTTGATGCAATAACGACATTTTCCACATGGTCTCCGCGTACAGGGGCATCATCTCCCGTTGTACTCAGCGGGAGCGCCAGCGGATCACATGAGCTTCTGCGCTGGAGTGAAGATGGAAAAACAATTCTTGTCGGGGGAGAAGATACGCAAGCCCTTACTTGGTGGTCTCGCACAGATATCACTCCCCTCCAAACAAATCCGCTTCCAGCTGGTCTCTATTTCTGGAACGGAAATAATTTGCATCGGGCTGCGGATGATGCGGTTTATGAAGTTAATCCGCAAACAGGTTCGCTTGTAAGAACACCACTTACGACTGATACCGTGGACCAAAGCGATACGTTCGCTCTGCAAAAAGCAACCGGTACCTCGGTGCTTCTTTTGCATGAATTTAATTTTGATCAGCGGCGCCTTTCTCTTCCGGAAGGAGACTGGCGGCTTGCCGCATTGAAAAACGATTATGCCCTTTTAAAAAACGGATTTCAATGGCTCTCTTTTAAACTCGCTTCGCCCACTCCAAGCAGTAATCAAACAAGAGGTGGCTGGCCCGACTGGCTCACGAGCGCGAGCCAACCCACGGCAATACTCTTGAATGAAAATGAAGTTATTTTCTGGCGATTAGACCAGGCTCCGGAAACGCTCTGGCGGCAAAGTGATTTTGTTGTTCGCGCAACTTGGCACCGAAGCGGACTTTCCGTATTTGTCGCAAGTAAGACAAATGTTTTTGCCTTTGAACTTGATTCAAGAGGTGGTCATCAAATAACAAATCTTGGCTCATTCGATCACATCTACGACCTCTCCGTTGACCAGGGCGTCCTGTATGTCGCAGCCGATAAAAATGGAAAGCATGGGCTTTGGCAGATTACACTTGAATAATTAAAAGAAAAGAAACGGTCCAATTTTTCGCAGATCGCTGTGCAAACCATGCGCTCCGGGCGCGAGTTCTTCTACTGTTTTCCAAAAATCCGCTTGATGATGCGGCGCTCGAATATGCGCGACTTCATGCGCAATAATCGCTTCCCGATATACACGGGGAAGAAAAATAATACCCCAATGAAGCTGCAGCTTTCCATCTGAAGAACAAGCTCCTAGACGGCTTCGATAACTTCGGATAAGCAGCTTTTCAAAAGAGACATCTAGTTGCTTCGCGAATGTTCGTGCAAGAGGCTCCGCCTCCTCATGAAGACGACGAATACACCAGCGTTCAAGCGCGCGTTTCCTTTTCAAATCAGAAGGACCTTTTAGGTAAATCGTGTCTGCAAGAACGCGCACGGATGAACGTGGTTTTTCTTCACATAATATTTGAAAAAGCGTATCCAGAAGTCTCACCGAAGCTCCCCCACTCATTTCATGCGGAACGTGAATAAGGTGAAAAGGCGTACGCGCTAAACGCCGTTCGAGCTTTGGACGAATTTGCCGTAGCCACGTCTCCACCTGCACAGAAGACATTCGCGCGGGCGCGCGGACGACGAGCCCCTTGGCGGTTACGCGCGCTGTAAGGCGGCGGGCGGAACCGCGCTGAAAAAGAACCGGTAATTCCTGTAAATTCACACGAGATTTTTTCGTATTTCGTTCGCCGTTTTCTCCGCCTCTTCTTCAGAAGTATAGGACTTTCCATGCCAATGCTCATATCCATCGTTTTCAAATCTTGGGATGATATGAATGTGAAGATGAAAAACTTCTTGACCTGCAGCCGCACCCTCATTTTGATGGAGGTTTATTCCGTCGGCCTTCATGCCAATTTTTACAGCCTGCGTAATTTTCTGTACCGCGACAATAAGCTTTTCAAGAACTTCAGGTTCTGCATCCAAGAAGCCTTTGCTCGGCTTTTTTGGAATGACGAGCGTATGCCCCGGATTAACCGGATGCGCATCTAAAAAAGCATACACGTCATCGTCTTCGTACACGGCGACGGAAGGAATTTCTTTTCGAAGAATTTTTGCAAAAATGGTTTCTGTTTGGTCGTTCATAGCTATGATATAAGACGGTATTAATCCTCTTGTTCCAAATATTCTTCCCCAGTATGCAGCCATGGCAAGGTGATGACAATGCCCACAAGAACCACCATTATGAGACTCTTTGTTTTTGAAAAGGGAGCCAAAACCTGCATCGTTATCAGAATAAATACAAGCCCCATGGAAAAAATAAGCACACGCGTTTTCCATTTAGAAGAAACAGATCGTCCTGGAAAAGCTGCCAATAAAAGAACAGCACCAGCGCCCAAGAGATAGAGATTTAAAAATGGCAAAACAGAACCGGGTACAAGATACTCTGCACCTACCAGAAGCAAGGTCGAAATTGAAAAGGCTTTTCCCGTGTGTTCCAGTAAAAGAGAAAGGAAGTTCTTTAAGTGATTCATAGAGGTTATAAGCGTCTCCAAGCGGAGCTAATTTCTCTACGTACAGATTGGAGCCATTCCTTCCACGACAGGGCCGGCCTTTCGTAGGTGAGAGAGAAGGATCGAATGTCGATGGCTCCGCTTCGGCTTGCGATACCCGGCGCTGCAAGAGAAAATTTTAGCGTATCCGGATCCCCTATTATTTGATAGTTCGCATTTGCTCGATACCAACCATCGAAAAGTTCTTGCGGTTGTTTATAGGGCGTGATCACCGCAATAATGCCCTCTTCTTTCGGATGGCTTTCCGCCGTCAGTCTGCGCGGACTCGGGAGAAAGAGCGCACTCTCTTCCAAGGCGAAATACCCATCCGCAATGAGCCGAACGTTCCCCTTTGGCGCTGAAAAGCGTACGGCTCCGCTCTGTTCTTCCGGATCGCGGGCAAGCGCATAGGGCGTATGCGTTTCACGAAGTTGCGCCGTGTTCGAACCGAAGGAAATTGTTTGCAGCCCCTCCGTGTGAAATGTGTCTGCAACAATATGCAGAGAATTCGACCAAGCTAAGCTTGGAGTGCTCGTTGTATGAAATCCGACTTCATCGCCAAAATAAAGGCGAGGGCCGATTACCCAATGACGTGCCGTCGTTTTTATTTCACGAATAAAAAGGTCATCATCTGCGACAAAGGAAAGATGATAGACTCCCGGATCAAGATTCTGGACATCAATGGTTCTTGAGAAAACAATACTCGGGCGATTGTCCGTGATTCCGCTCACCGTTCCCGCCCCTGTCCAAATAAGTTCATCCCCTTTCGTTAGTCTGAATGCAGCGATATTTTTTCCTTCACGCGAGCGGTTCATGTCCTGAAGGAGAAACTCGAAATGGATAGAACCATTCACCGGAATAATATGAAAATCATGTTGTCCGCGTAAAGAAACATCGTATCCGTGCAGCGCTCTCGGCTCGTCATTCCATGCCGGCGGAGTGGTTGTCGCATCCCAGGTCATAATCTGATTCAGATCAGAGCTGAACAAAGCGCTGTCGGGCTGATTTTCGAGGACGTATCCATGAAGACCCTCCGTCGTTACTTCGCGCCAACCGGAAGAAAGAGCCTCGCTCCAAAGCGGCTGCATTTCAAAAGAAAACGTTTCCGGGTCTCTCAACATACCTAATTCAACAAGCGGCTGACGCAATGAGCGAAGTTCCAAGGCTATTTGAACATCATCAAATGCCCCTGGAACGCGCGCGGAATTATATACCGGCTGATCAAAAATTCGTTGCCCAACCCATCCATCTGACTGCGGCCCGGGAGAATTAACACGCTCCCCAGGTTCAAATGCGTGCAACCAGGGGCTGCTCCCATCAAACGTGCCTGAGAAATGAATAATGCCACTTGCGGGATAATGAATCGTAAACAGCCAGCCCGCGACACAGAGAGCCGCTAACCAAGGAAGTGCGATTGCGATAACGCGCAAAGAACTTAAAGATTTCATGGACGTATTGAACGAAGTAAATAGAGGCGTTCCCTCCCGGATGAAGTGAGATCGTCGAGTTCAATTCCCTGCTCTCTCCAACTGTCACGATCTTTTTGCGAAAGAGGTCTGACATAAAGCGCGGCTTTGACTCCGCTGTCTTTTATCAGGCGTCCAATTTCCTCCGGGCTGGGCAAGGGAGAAACCGCACGGAAATTTGGAAAAAATATTTTATCAGAACGTTCCGATAGAATGATATCTTTCTCTCCAAACCATTTCGCGGTTTCTTGACGAAGTTCGGCATAGCGCATGAGCTCCGGTCGCGTATAAAATAAACCTTCGTCATCTTCTATGTAAGCCTTAAAGGGACCGTAGAGGCAGAGCAGAAGAATAAAGAGTGCAATGATTGGACGTGCATATTTAAAACGAATAGCCTCTTTCCAGAGGAAGGCTGTGGCGAAAGCGAGAATAGGTACGAGCGGAACGAGATAACGTAAAAAAGAATTTCCAATGGTAATGGCGCCCACACGAACATTGTCTAGATAGAGACCGCTCCCATAGACGACAAACAGAATTCCCGTGGTCCATGCCATAAGAATGATCGGCGCGGAAATAAGTTTCTTTCCGGCACGCCTTTGCAAGCGTACATAAACAATAGTCGCAGCGACAAACAAACAAATCCACGGCCACAAAAATTCTAGAAGAAAATGTCTGATATTCCAGATAGCGTTTCTCGGATGAAGGCCGAATGGGAGAAACCGAAAAAGGACGTTACTCCCCTGCGCCGCTGTTTGCTCGGTGGCCTGTAGATGAAGAACTTGCGCAACCGGATTATCATGAACGAGATAGCCCGATAGCCAAGGAGAGCCATAGGCAAGATTTGCTTGCAAAGCTAAAGGAAGTGCAACGCATAAAACTCCAAATGTAAGTGCGTACGTTTCCCCTTTTGTTGGAGAGAGCTTGCGACCCATCCATAAAAGCCACGGAAGAAACCAGATGGCTTCAAAGGGTCGGAAAGAAAGCGTGAGTGCCGTCATGAGTCCAACCAACACATAAGCCGCTCGTCGATAGAGTACGCTTCCTTTTCCACGCTCTTCCATTTGAACAAGTTTTTGAATCAAAAGAAAAAGCCAAAGTCCGAAGGTGATAAAAGCGCCATTGGAAAAGAGACTTCTATTTGTATAAAACACGATCGTGGGAAATGTCGCGTACACGAGCGAGCCCATAACCGCCGCTCCCCTGCCAAACCGTGACTTTAATAAAAGAAACAGTGGGACAACGCCGGAAGCCGTGATAATGGAAGCGGCCCAAGGAATCAATAGGCTGCCGAATATTCCTATAAAACTTAAAAACCAAGACCAGCCGAGAAATCCAACCGGTGCGATGCTCTTCGATTGGCTTATCCAGCTTCGCGGATGTAACCAAGAAAAGAATTCGGCTAAAGGCTCCGCGACGACAACCGGCTGTTGATGGGCTAAACGTTCGGAAACCAGGAAGGCCGCCGTTTCATCAGGAGAAGAAAATACCGTTAAATTGAGCGAGGGAAGAACGGACGCCAAAGCAACCGCCCCTAAAAATAATAAGGAGATAATGAGAGTATCAAGGCGCCTGGAGCTTTTTATGAGAGGCATTTTGTGGTCTTGGAAAACATGCTAACCTTACCGCATGAAGCATCCTTTTGTCATGCGTCTCTTTCTTGTCTTTCTCGCCTTTCTGATTTTGGGCACCGGACCGCTCAATGCCCTCGCGGCAGAAGTCGCCGTCATTCCTCCGGAAGATATGGTTCAAGGTTTCAATCCGGACGCCATTCTCAGCGATCATGACATTTTTCGTGTTGAAATGTCTTATGAAGACCTCAAGCTTTTTCTCGCAAGCCATGGAGCGCTCGGCCACATTCTCATGAAAGATATCGACGGCTTCATGAAGTCTCCGGCGGATATCATTTGGCGTATTGCAAACAGCTATCAAATAAATCCAAAATATCTTCTCGCCCTTCTTCAAAAAGAACAAAGCCTCGTCGACGATCCAAATCCTTCACAAAGACAACTTGATTGGGCAACAGGTTTTGCCGTGTGTGATAGCTGTTCAAAAGATGATCCCCGCATTCAAGCCTATAAAGGTTTTTCAAACCAGCTTGAGTATGCGGCAAAGCAGCATCGTGAGCGTTATTTGCAACAGATTCTGGTAGGAGGAACAACCATATCCGGCTATGCCCCCGGAATATTAAAAACCATTGATGGCATTCCTGTGACGCCGCAAAACAATGCTACGGCCATGCTCTATACCTATACGCCGCATATTCATGGTAATTTGAATCTTTGGCATATTTGGCAGCGCTGGTTTTCTGTTGACTTACCGGAGGGTTCTGTTGTGCGAGGAAAAACCTCAAAGGATATCTACTTGATTCGTTTTGGAACAAAGCGTCGATTCCACAGTATTGCTGTTGTCGCGAGCATAATGGATCCGGATAAAATCTTCGACGTTGAAGATAGCCAGCTCGGCTCCTATACAACGGGAAAACAAATCGCCTTTCCTAATTATTCCCTCATTAAAACACCGGACGGAGCCATTTATCTGATTACGAGCGATAAAAAGCGCCACATATCGAGCATGGCCGTTTTTCGTGCACTCGGCTTTCTTGAAGACGATGTTATAGACGTGTCTTATGATGATGCAACTCAATATGATGATGGAGCCGATATTACCTCTACCACGCAATTCCCAACCGGTATTCTTGCACAAGATCCGAAAGGAACTATTTGGTATCTCGAAGATGGTTTTAAGCAGCGTATTCCAAACCAGGCGGTTCTCTCTTTGTATTTTAAAGGCTGGACTCCGAAGAAGCTTCCACAAGCGCAGTTTGATGAATTTTCAGACAAGGGCGTTTATACGCTTCGAGACGGCGAACTTATTCGCGCAACGACGGCTCCTGATGTTTATGTCGTTGAACAAGGTACGCTTCGCCCGATACTCAGTGGAGAAGTTTTTGAAGCAATGGGCTGGAAATGGCGTAATGTCATTACCCTGGCCGATGACTTCGTTGACGGATATCCAAAAGGCCTCCCAATTAATCTGACGCAGGCGCCTGTAGCGACGCCTCAGACAACGCTTGCAACCCAATCAGATCTATGATCGTTTTTGCCGCCATCACTCCCCATTCCCCTCTTCTTATTCCGACGATCGGAAAAGAACAAACAGAAAAACTCGCTTTAACGCGACAAGCTTTTTCCGAGCTTGAAAAAGCTCTGTATGTTTCGAAAGTCGACACGATTGTTATGTTCTCGCCCCATGCACCCATGTATCCAGATGCGATGAGCGCTTTGGTGGCAGAGGATTTCCACGGGGGTCTGAAGGAATTCGGAGATCATGGAACCACGTTTGAAATGAAGCCGGACTTTCTTACTTTAGATCGCGTCCATCGATTTATGCGATCGAAACAATTTCCTTTTGCTCTGACGGACGCGGAGGAGCTCGATTTTGGTTTTTCCGTCCCGCTGCTTCTTCTGACATCGCAAATTCCTTCCGTACGAATTCTTCCCATTGCCATGTCAGGGCTTGATGCGGCACGCCACTATGAATTCGGCCAACTTTTAAAAGAAATACTTCACTCTGAGACATCTCGCGTTGCCGTGATCGCTTCGGCTGATCTGTCTCATCACACGAACACG